>FLOH01000803.1_pt1 | contig 56860 bp, 51 predicted proteins | sample 756751 | NCBI WGS metagenome assembly FLOH01 (sample SAMEA4026879, study PRJEB14308) | marine metagenome | biome: coastal water; material: water | depth 74 m
TTTTGCCCCGGTGTCTTGAATCTGTCCGGTGTTTGCAAAAGCGATGCCAAGATGTTCGGCATGTGCGCCACGCCCAAGCAATACAGAGCAGGGGTAGAGCATGGTGACGCCGCTACCCATGTTGCCGCCAACCCATTCAATGCGGCCGTTTTCTTCGACAATAGCGCGCTTGGTATTGAGGTTGTAGGTGTCCGCGCTCCAGTTTTCAACTGAGGAGTAGCGGAATCGTCCGCCTTTTTTTACAAAGACCTCCACACAACCGGCGTGCAAAGAGTTGGAGCCATATTTTGGCGCGGAACACCCTTCAATGTAATGTGCCTCAGCGCCTTCTTCGATGATCATCAACGTGTGCTCGAACTGACCCATGTTTTTCGCGTTCATGCGGAAGTAGGCCTGTAACGGATTACTTACCTTTACACCCTTTGGTACATACAAGAAGGTTCCACCGGACCAAACCGCTGCATGGAGCGCGGCAAATTTGTGGTCGCTTGGGGGAACACACTTTTTCATGAAGTACTCTTTCACCATGTCTGGGTGCTTTTGGAGTGCCACATCCATATCTTCAAAAATGACACCCTGTGATTCCCACTCTTCTTTTAAGTTGTGGTAGACCGTTTCTGATTCGTACTGCGCACCAACGCCGGCCAACATCGTTCGTTCGGCTTCCGGAATACCAAGTCGGTCGAATGTTTTTTTAATATCCTCTGGTACGTCGTCCCATGATTTATTGTTTTCCACAATATCATCAGGCGCGGCGTAATAAATAATCTCGTCAAAATCGAGCGCCTCTAGAGAGGGTCCCCAGTTCGGCAATGGTTTTTCCAAGAATAAGCGCAATCCCTCGAGTCGTAAATCGAGCATCCATTCCGGTTCGTTTTTTTCCGAAGAGATACGACGAATTAACTCTTCGCTCAATCCATGCTGCGCTTTCTGCGCGTATGAGTCTTCGTTACGATGCTCAAAAGTATCGCGATCCAAGTCCTCGAACACGTAGCGGTTATTCAGTAGTGGCTTTTTATCTTCGGCCATGGGAAAAGAGTAGGGGAGTTAGGCCTTTCGTAGAAAGTCGTACCCTTCTTCCTCGATACGATCTGCGAGAGCTGCATCACCGGTCTCTACAAGATTACCCTCAATGAGAACATGTACTTTGTCTGGTTGAATGTCTTTTAATATACGTGGGTAGTGCGTAATAATGAGCACGCCCATGTCGGTTGCTTCGCGTAACACATTTACTCCTTCGGCAACAACGCGCAGTGCGTCTACATCAAGTCCGCTGTCGATTTCGTCTAGTACAGCTATGTCCGGCTTGAGCATGGCCATCTGCAAAATTTCGGATTTCTTTTTTTCACCTCCGGAGAATCCGTCGTTCAGGTATCGTTCTGCGAATTCTGGCTTAAAATGGAGCCGTTCCATTGTTGCCTCCAGAAGCTGCTTGAACTCTCGGATCTTCATGCCCTTGTAGTTAGGGTCGATTGCACGTCGTTTTGCATTTATGGCCTGTTTCAAGAAGGTGTTGATTTGGACTCCAGGAATTGAGTTTGGCTGTTGAAAAGCTAAAAAGAGACCTAAATTGGCCCGCTTGTCTGGTAGCATCTCTGTGATTTCCTCACCTTTGAACGAAATTGAGCCGCCGGTGATTTTATATGATGGGTGGCCAAATATCGCTTGAGATAATGTAGACTTACCCGATCCGTTTGGCCCCATTATCGCATGCACCTCGCCTTTAGGAACGGTGAGCGACACGCCGTGAAGGATCTCTTTGTCATCAATCGCGACCTGTAATGACTGGATCTCTAGTGTGTTGTTCATAGTGTAAAAAGTGATCAAGTGGTGCATGCACGATACCAGGTTGGTGGTCGCCCGTCAATCACGAAAAGTCCATTTATTGCCCAAAATCTCCCTTGTCGTGCACGAAATGTATGGTATAGTGAATCAAATAATTTTACGTATTTAATTTAGGAATATGAACATAGTTGTATCACGAGCGGATATTACTGCGCTCGACGCCGATTTGATCGCAGGAGCTGTATTTGCTGAAGGCAAGCTCACAGCAGACTTACAAGACCTTGACGCTGCCGTTGGCAAGCGATTTACCGCTCTTTTGAAGGAAGAGGATTTTGATGGAAAGACGGGCTCCTTGAAGTTAAGCCGTATTATGAGTGATGCTGTTATCGCCGGTCGCGTTGCTTTTGTAGGCATGGGTGACAAGAAGAAGGTAGACGCAGAGTCGATTCGACGCTATGGAGCTCGTGCAGTGCACGCCGCACATGCATACCCGGCTCGTCATATCGCTATCTCGTTACAGGGGTTTGTTTCTAAGAAGATCGATGCAGCAGCAGCAGCGCAAGCGTTGACTGAGGGCATGTTGTTGGGTCAGTACCATTTTCTCAAATATAAAAGTAAAGAAACTCAAAAAGAGGTGGAAGTGCGCGATGTGACTGATGTCACTATCCTGGCTGCAGATGCGAAGCAGGTGCGCGCGTTAAAAAAGGGTGTTGAGCGAGGACGGTTGTTCGCAACCGCTACCGCCACTGTTCGAGATCTTGTGAATGAGCCGGCATCACACATGAAGCCAAAACATCTCAAAAGAGAGGCGGAAAATTTGGCAAAGCTTCCCGGTATTGTTGTGAATGTGATGAATGAGGCTGACGCGAAGAAGCTTGGCATGGGTTCGTTTATGTCGGTCGCTCAAGGATCTGAAGAGGAGGGGTATATGATCCATTTGAGTTATAAGCCACGTAAAAAAGCTTCTAAAAAGATTGCACTTGTTGGAAAAGGCATTACATTTGATTCCGGTGGACTATCCCTGAAGCCAGCGAGTTACATGACCGATATGAAGACCGACATGGCCGGCGCTGCCGTGGTTCTTGGTGTATTTTCAGCGTTATCAGAGTTAAAGCCGGACGTGGAGGTCCATGGCGTGATGGCATGTACGGAAAATATGCCATCGGGAAAAGCAACGCGTCCTGGCGATGTGGTGACCGCATACAATGGAAAGACGATTGAAATTTTGAATACAGACGCGGAAGGTCGCTTGGTTCTTGCGGATGCCCTTGCGTGGGCAGAGGATACGATCAAGCCAGATATGATTATTGATTATGCAACACTGACCGGTGCTGCGATTGTTGCTCTTGGCCAAGATTACGGTATTTTGATGGGAAGCGACAGCAAGGTGACTCGATCACTTCTCGAGGTTGCTGAAGAGACAGGCGAGCCTGCGTGGGAGCTTCCGCTCGTTGCTAGCTACAAGCGGTATCTTAAGAGTCATGTCGCAGATCTTGCAAATATTTCTAGCGTAAACTGGGCTGGCGTCATTATGGCCGGGTTGTTTTTAAACGAATTTGTGAAGGAGACTCCATGGGTCCATATTGATCTCGCGTCACCGGCGTGGATACCTGGTCCAAACTCTCCCTATACGCCAAAAGGAGGTACTGGGTATGGTGTACGTACGACACTTGAGTTTCTAGATAAGCAGTAGTAGAGATCCTAAAGCCAGATTTTTATATTGACGCCTTTGTTGCGTGTTTTTCTGTTTGTTTTTCTTTGCGTGTGAATTGAACCATCATACGGAAGTAGTTGACGCCGGCTCCGTATCCGAATATCAACACAATCCATGCGATCGCTTCACGGTAGGGGATTTCAAATAGAAATGCGATTATAGTCAGAAAGATCAGGCCAACGGCTACTCGTGTGATTTGTGATTTTTCGTAGAACATTTTTCCGGTCATCCGTTTTACCAGTACTCGTCCAAGACTGCCGATAAGGAGACCTATGGTGCCGGCCCAGAATATTGATTCTGGAAACTCGCGGAATACAACGACATAGAGAATGCTCGAAAACGCAAAAAATGGATCGGCTAACGATTCCATACGTTTACCAAGGTCTGACTCGACATTCATCGCTCGGGCTAATGTGCCATCCAGCTTATCAGAGACGACTCCTCCTACAATAAGTAGCTGTGCCAAAGCAAGCGAGTGTGGTAAGAAGAGCAATCCGAGGATTATTAACGCAAATGATGCACGTAATCCCGTTAGTGTATTTGGGATGTAGTGCTTTATTGATTTATTTTCCTTTTCTGAGGTGTTCATATTTTCTTCATTACCAATCCACTATACCTCACTTTCACTTGAAAAACAACAGCTTTTTTACTATAATTAGATCAATATAATGACCTACCCTCTATGATTCTGTTATTAGTGTGCTCTCGCGATGAAGATGCTGTTCAAGTGCAGTTGGTTCGTGATGCACAGATTGTTGGGGAAGAGCGTGTTCCGTTCGATTCTGGTGAGTCGCAGGAGCTATTACCAACCATCGAGAAGGTATTAGTTAGTCAAAATGCGTCATTGGACGAACTATCTCGTGTGTTCCTCGTGCAGGGTGCCGAGCGCTTCACTGTGTCGCGCCTATCAGCTGTGGTTGCAAATGCGTTAGGGTGGAGTCTCGGTATTCCGGTGAATGGACTTGATGAGATTCCGTCTCTCGAGGAACTCGGTCGGTTAGAGGTTGCTACAGGTTCAATTGAAGCCGTTTATTCTAAAGAGCCGACCATCGGGTAGTGTATGTTTCACGCTGAAGAACTACAAAGACAATTGATCCATTCCTTAAGAGGCATAGTGCTCGCTCGTTGGTTTTTGATAGGTGGGTTGACTGTGCTCGGCGCGATTCAGATTATTGTTGGCCTGGCAGATGTGTCGCTGACATGGACGCTCTGGCTCACTCTTATTTTGATTCCAATTGGATACAACGCGGTGTACGATCGGTTATTACGTCGCTCTCCTGGGCAGCTCTCCGCTCGCTCGGTGCATCTGTTGAGTTTTTTGCAGATTGTGTTGGATCAACTTCTGTTTACAGCCGTTATTTATGTGACTGGCGGTGTCGAGAGCGTTGCTTTTGTGCTCTACGCGTTCCCTATTTTGTCAGCGACGATTCTCTATGCTGATTTACAGATTATTTCGCATTCTTTGCTCACTGTTTTTTGGTACGTGGGATTGGTGGTATTGGAATACAACCATGTACTCCCTCATTTTCCTCGGTACCATCACGATCCACTACTATTCGGGAATCCTGAGGCGACCATAGCGAATACAATGACTGTTTCGTTTGTGCTTGTCTTTGTTGGATTGTTTGCGGTGTTTGTGAATCGTATTATTTTAGACCGGGAACGGCAGATTGTTCTCGAGCGTGACAAGGTGCGTTCTATCTTGAACTCGCTTGAAGGAGGTATTGTCATGATGGACGAGCGAAGACGCGTGTTATTAATTAACCCGCCGGCGAGGGATATGCTCCGTATCATTGAAGATGATTATGGTCCGGATCTGAATAAAGATGAGTTTCCGGAAGAGTTTCATGATTTGATCGGTATTATTCGCGAGTTGCCAGAAACAAAGAAGCTTGGGCAGGAGGTGCTGGTAAAAGAGGGTTCCCATTCAACGCATATTCAGGTCGATACGATTCCGATTCATGCCGCCGATGGCACCATTTTGAGCTGGATTAAGGTTCTCCAAGATGTGACCCGTGAAAAGGAGATTGATTCTATTAAGTCAGATTTTATCTCGATTGCTGCCCATCAACTGCGTACCCCGTTAGCGGCGTTGAAGTGGTTTTTTCGTAGCATGCTGGATGGAGATGTTGGTGATGTGCCGCCTAATCAGGTGGAGCTGTTGGAAAAGGCTTTTCGTCGCAATGACGAAGTGATTGATATCGTCAATAATCTGTTAGATATTTCGGAAATTGAAGAGGGGCGGTTCCCGTATGAGATGAAGGAGGGGAGTGCGGTCGCGATGGTCGAGGATTTATTTAAAACGGTCCACAGTGATGCGATTCACAAAGGTGTGCGTGTTATTTTTAAACGTCCAAAAGGAGCGGTTCCGCCGATAGAGATGGACAGGCAGAAAATGCGCATTGCTATACAGAATCTGCTGGATAATGCTGTGAAATACTCTCCGAAGGATGCCGAGGTCACCATCACCATTGAGATACGGAACAATAGATTCTTTATTTCGGTTGCAGATCACGGCATTGGTATTCCGGAGGCGGAGCAGTCAAAGATTTTTTCAAAGTTCTTCCGTGGTTCGACGGCAAAGGAGAAGGAGACGACCGGGTCCGGCCTGGGATTATATATTGTGCGTAATATTATCCAGCGACATCGTGGGCAGATTTGGTTTGAGTCGGAACAAGGAGAGGGGACGACGTTTTTTATTTCATTACCGATTCCGCGGCGTTATTTGAATCAATCGTCCAAAGAATAGGTAAAAAAAGTTGGTAGTTGCAAAAAAAGTTCGAACGTGTCCCAGTGACACGTTTTTTGTTTATGCACAGCTGTGGGGTGCGTGGTTGCGAAATGTCTCAAAGTGGTGTATAATGGTTTAAATGGGTTAGGAAGTGGTAAAAAGTGGGGAACAGCATAAAATCCCACACATCCGCTTTTCCAACACCACTATGTTTATAGGCGAATACACACATAACATTGACGACAAAGGCCGGTTAGCAATACCGACCAAATTTCGCGCAGCTCTCGCAAAGGGCGCTGTTGTGACACGCGGACTTGACCGTGCGTTAGCGGTGTATCCGGCAAAGCAGTGGAAGGAGCTGGCCGAGAAGCTTGCAGCAATGCCTATTTCACAAAGTAAATCACGTGCATTTTCACGTTTAATGCTTGCAGGTGCGATGGACGTATCGCTCGACAAACAAGGTCGAGTCATGCTTCCAGAGTATCTCCGAGAGTATGCGTCCGTGAACAAGAAGGTGGTGGTCACCGGCTTGTACGATCGACTCGAAATCTGGGATGAGGCGGCTTGGAGTAGTTACAAGGCGACTACCGAGAAAGAGAGTAATGAGATCGCGGAGGCGTTAGGAGAGCTCGGTGTTTAAGTAATAACGAACAGAAATGTTTGATACCTGGTTTGACGAAATTGAGAACGAATAGAAATCATGCACGTTCCGGTTCTTTTACAAGAGGTACTTGACGGGCTTGCACTGTCACCTAACGATACTGTCATTGATGGCACGGTCGGTGGGGGAGGACACGCAAGCGCGATACTAGATGTCACCGCTCCAAACGGTACGCTCATCGGATTTGATCGAGATCGCAGCACATTGCTCGAGACCGAGGAGAAGCTCGATTCGTATGGAGACCGGTTTATCGGCGTTCATGACAGCTACGCGAACATGGAAAATCATGACGCGGTGAAAGCTGCCGGTTCGGTACAAGGCATTTTAGTGGATCTGGGACTGTCATCGATTCAAATCGACGATGGTAGTCGCGGATTCGCTTTCCGGTTTGATGGTCCGCTCGATATGCGGTTTGACCAATTAAGTGGTCCAACGGCAGCTGATCTTCTCAATTCGCAGTCCGAGGAGGAACTGCGACGGCTCCTGTGGGAGTTTGGTGAGGAGCGACAGTCGGGACGAATTGCACGTGCCATAGTGGCGCGGCGTGAGGAAGAGCCATTCAAACAGACAAGCGATCTGGTCGAGGTAGTGGAGTCGGTTATCCGACGACGCCCTGGCAAGATGCATCCAGCAACGCGTACATTTCAAGCGCTGCGTATAGCGGTCAACCAAGAGCTCGAGCAGCTAGAGCTATTTCTACCAAAAGCGGTGGAGCAGCTGGCATCGGGCGGGCGACTGGCGGTTATTTCCTTCCATTCATTGGAGGATCGAATCGTAAAGCACTTTTTTAAACAAGCGGCACGCGCGTGGGAGCCTGCTCCTGCAGATCCATCGGGTCGGCGCGAACTTCAGCCGACAATTCGGCTGATTACAAAAAAACCAATTATTCCAAGTGAGGAGGAGATCGCAGAAAACCCCCGAGCTCGAAGCGCGAAAATGCGCATAGTCGAAAAAATATAAATATGGCCCTACAACAGATTACACAATTGAAACAACAGATGAGCGAGGCACAAGAGCGTGCGTCTACCGCTTTTTCAATATTGGATACGACTCGTTCTCGTTTTATGTTATTAGGAACAATTGTGTTGCTCGGTATTGGGTATCTATGGCTGGTGAATAGTTCTGCAACAACCGGTTTTTATCTGTCAGATTTGGAGTCACGCGTTGGGCTATTGCAGGATGAGTACCAGGCGCTGGAGATCGAACAGACCGCGTTAACATCGCTCACATATATTGAGGAGCGTTCTGGTGATTTACAGTTGGTTGCTGCAGGACGTGCACAATATGCAGACAGTGGGTCAGCTGTGGCGTTGGTTGATAACGAGTAGTGTCGTGCAGCGCACGATAAGGGAGACATGACGCGCGGCTGAGTTCGCGCGTTTTCAATAGAGATAGATTCTTATGCCGATTCACAGAAAATCATCACAACGAAAGGGAGGGAAAGGGCGGAAGTCTGCGCAGAAGCAGGCTCGTTTTCCTCGTCTGTCGATTGCTGGCATTGCCGATATGGATCGGGTACAGCTCCTCATATATCTATTTGGAGTAGCAAGCGTATTGGTCGCGTTACGTTTGTTTATTGTCCAAGTCATTGATCACGGTTTTTATCAAGCATTGGCGAGCGGTCAACATGAGCTGCAGCAGAAATTATTGCCGGCGCGTGGTGAAATTTATGCACAAGACCGGTACGCTGATGATGGTTTGGCACTGCTGGCGACTAACCGTAGCGCTTTTGATGTGTATGCGAATCCAAAGCAGATTACCGACCCGCAGAAGACAACAGATGTCATTGCGCCGATCTTGGGCATGGATCCGGAGGTGGTATTGGGAAGAACATCGAAGGGTGATGATTTATATGAACCGCTCAAGAACCGTGTTTCGGATCAGGAGGTAGAGGTGTTAGAGGCTGCGATTGAAGAGAATGGGTTAACCGGTATTCATTCCACGCCGCAGGAAGAGCGGTATTATCCAGAGGGAGAGGTGGCCTCATCTATTAGCGGATTTGTTGGATTAGTTGATGACGTACGAAAGGGGCAGTATGGTCTCGAAGGTCGTTATGAAGATATATTATCCGGTGAGGCAGGGTATTTAAATACGGAGTTGGATGCGGCTGGCCGATTTATTGCTGTTGGAGAAAAATCAATTGTAGAGGCACAGGATGGCGACGCGCTGATCCTCACCATTGATAAGAATATTCAGTACAAGGCATGTACCGCGCTGGAGGCTGCGGTGGCAAAGTATGGGGCCAAGCAGGGCTCGGTTCTTATTATGGATCCGAAGACCGGTGATATATTGGCAATGTGCAATGCCCCGCTCTATGATCCTAACCATTATAATGAAGTGGAGGATTTGAGTGTATTTATTAATGACGCAATCTCCGATCAATATGAGCCCGGGTCTGTGTTTAAGGCACTCACCATTGCCGGTGGATTGAATGATGGGGTGATTACACCGTATACGACCTATGAAGATACTGGAGAGGTTACGATCGGACAGTTCACGATTAGGAACTCTGACGGAAAGGCGAACGGGACGGTCGACATGACAAAGGTGTTAGAAGATTCTTTGAATACTGGTGCTATTTTTGTGGCTCAGAAGCTGGGGAATGAGCGATGGTGGGATTATGTGCAGGCGTTTGGATTCGGAGAGAAAGTGGATATTGGGATGAGCGGTGATAATCCTGGTAATATTTCGTCGGTTGGATTGCTGAAAGATATTTACTCCGCCACCTCATCGTATGGACAGGGCATTACAGTCACACCTATTCAGCTGTTGCAGGCATTTAGCGCGCTGGCGAATAATGGCATGATGATGAAGCCGCAGATTGTGAAACGTGTCGTCCAGCCCAGCGGGTACCAAGAGGAATTTGCGCCGGTCGAGGTCAGGCAAGTATTAACTCCGGAGACCGCTCGTACAGCGAGCGCGATGCTGGTACGTGTTATTGATAACGGTCATGCGGCGTTAGCGGCGGTGGATGGGTATTTCATTGCTGGTAAAACCGGTACTGCACAGGTGCCAAAGGAGAATGGCGTGGGGTACGATAAGAATCGTCATAAGGACACATTCATTGGGTACGGCCCGGTATCTGATCCTCAGTTTGTTATGCTGACGAAGCTTGATGAGCCAACCAATGTGCCGTGGTCTGCGTTGTCAGCCGCGCCTTTGTTTGGAGAGATTGCTCAGTATCTAGTGAACTATTTGCAGATTCCTCCGGATCGTGTTGAGTAGTTGCGTTGGTGGGTAAGAAAACATGTTTATGAAAAATATTCAGAGGTCTGCGGAGATTAATGTGGCGGCATTGAAAAAAGTGAAGCCTCAGCTCCGGCTAGGAATGACCGAGAAGGAGATTGCGAAGTTGGTGAAGCGTGAGTTGCTAGCGGCTGGCGCAGAGAAGTTAGCTTTTCCAACGATTGCGGCGTTGACCGCGAATGCAGCGACGCCGCACCATGTACCGACCGATCGTCGGGCGAAGAAGGGGGATTTACTTGTGTTGGATATGGGAGGGGTATACAACGGAATGCGTGCGGACATGACGCGTACGTTGTTTTTTGGTGAGCCTCGTGCGGAGTTTAAGCGGTTGTACAATCATGTATTGGAATCGCAGACGCGTGCGTACCGGGGCGTGCGGGCTGGCAGGACCGGTGGAGATATTGACGCGATTGCGCGGAGTTATTTGAAGAGCCATGGGTTGTCGCAGTATTTCATTCATTCGTTGGGGCATGGTGTTGGACGTGCTATTCATGAGCGTCCTTGGGTAACGCCAGGGAAGAGGGGAGAGAATATCCTTAAAAGTGGTGTCGCTATTACGATTGAACCAGGTATATATAGAAAAGGGATGTACGGTTTTCGGATTGAGGATACGTGTGAGGTGCTGGATCGTGGAACACGGTGGTTGGTGCCAATGCAGCGTCATATTTCGCGGATGATAGTGCCGGTGTAGTTCTTGCAGGCGAGTTAATCATCAAATGAAGGGTTTCAGTTTTGAGTATTTTTGATTGATCCGCCTAATTTGGGGTATCAGGAGTCAGTAGTTTTTTGTGGGTATAGTGCCGAAAAGGCTCTTTTTTTGGCTAATTTTAGGGATATTGTAGTACTTGTTCGTGGGTGGGTAGTAGAACATACGCATCGCTGTGTAGGGGTTGACAAAACGGTCATTTTGAGCTATTATATGCGGTCATTGTTTGGGGAGAGAGCCCACAATACAATGCGGCATGAAACGTCTTGTTTCTGCCCAGCTCTCTTATATACCCAGGCGATGGTAATCATCTGTCCCTTTTGTTCTATATGATAGTGATATAGGTTACACGGCGAGCGTTCCGGTTTTAGATAAGACCTGAGCGCTTGCCGTTCGACCATCTGAGACTGACGCTTCGGCGTTGGAATCGGTAACGAACGGTGTTCTTCGACAAGTTGGCGTGACCTCTCCTTCGGGAGTAGTCACATGTCTCAATAGATAGTTTACAGAATGCGTCTGCCATTTGGTGGGCGCAACAGATTCGAATAGAGGGGCTTTGTGCCTCTCGGAATAGGAGTTGACGATGAGTACAATCGATCCTTCCAGCACCCGGCTGGACGCTCTTCCCGACGATTCGGGAAGCGGCACTCCGGACGTTCCGGAGACGACGACGGCTCCGGCCGTTGAAGAGACGCCGCGTGAGACCGTGAGCGCTACGCCCTGGTGGCGTCAGGCGCTCTACGGACTCGGTGTCGGCATGCTGATCCTCTGGCTCATCGGCGCATTGGACGGTGCGGTGGCGGGCTTCGGCTTTCTGCTTCTCGTTCTCGCGTCGGTCGGCTCCTTCGTGGTGCCGCTGATCGTGGGTTCGGGTGGCAAGAAGAAGGGTTCCTCAGGCCACGGGAACGGCGCTGCGCCGTTCCCGACGGACATGGGGTACTCGGTGCCTCCGACCGAAGGATTGACCGTCAAGCTGGGTGGCGACACGCTGCTGCTCATGCGAAACGAGTACGGCCGTGACGGAGGTGGGCGGTTCACGCTCAACCCCGACGGTTCCCTCGCCGAGGGGACCGAAAAGGGTTGGTACCTGGTCGGCAACGGCCAGAGCGCGGACGAGACCTTCTTCTACTCGGGCGGTCCGCACGGAACCTGGCGTTTCGGTGCCAACACCGCCCTGGTTCTGCCCTTCGTCCGTCGTCCGTACGCCTTCCTGGACAGCTCGAAGGTCAGCCCGTTCACGATCCTGGTGAAGATCAACCTTCCGGCCGAGGACATCACCTTCGAGGTGCAGATCCGGCCGGTGTTCGATACCACGATTCAGGGCATGTTGAAGGCCACCCACCAGGACGCGAACACGACTTTCACTTCGTTGCTCATCAAGGACGCCGAAGTGGCGCTGGAGCAGGCGGTGGAGGACGTGGTAGCGGCGTACGTGACGCGTCAGAAGCTCGATCACCCGGATTGGGATGCGATGAAGCGTCGATCCGATCTGATTGAGTGGCTGAAGTCGCAGAAGAAGGCGTTCTCCGATGAGGCCATGCGAGTCGGCTTCACCGAGATGGCCTGCTCTCGCGGCTTCTCGGATCAGACCGTGCTCAAGGTGATCCAGGTTCGGGACGACAGTCGTACCGAGGCACTGGAAGCCGCAGCGTTGGCCCGGGCGACTACGCAAGCAACCCTCGAGCCGAAGGTCACTGCCCTGACGAAGTTGGCAGCTGATCCCGGCGTTCAGGCCCTGATGGGTTCTGGAGGAGGCGCGATTGCCAAGGCGGCTGCGCTTGCAGGGGCAGTTCGGATGGCCTGGGATGCAGCCGGCAAGTCTTCGGGCGGCGGCGGTTCCGGTTCGAGCACTCCGCCAGCTGGTGGTACCCCGACTGGGGGCACCGGCGCGACTCCGCCGGCTGGTGGTACCCCGACTGGGGGCACTGGTGGTGGTCGAGGCGGGCGCGGTCCGTCCGGCGGTACGCCCTAACAGAGGGCGGCTCTCCGGGCGGTGTGTCCGGCAGCTGTGGCAGCTGAGCGACCTCGGTCGCTGATGTCATGTCCTGCCGCTGGGGCTTCAATACAGCGCGCACCCATCAACTAACCGCCGGCTTCCTTGGAAACGAGGAGTCCGGCTCCTATTCACAATTCAACCTGCCGGGCGGGACATTCGGTCTCCGTCCGGCTCCACATCTTTCGCGTCGGCTTTCGTCGGCGCGTGAAGGGAACTGACATGTTCATCAAGCTCATTGGTTTGCTCATCTTGATCGCTCTCGCGGCGATTCCCTTTCACGACATGGCGCGTAACAGCGTCGTCGAAGTCTTCCGCCGCATGGTGGCGCGATTCGGCGTCGGCCTGGCCGCGGCGGTGGTGACGGTCGTCGGGGGCATCGTGCTCCACGCGGCCTTCGCTACGATCCCGTACTTCCTCGGAGGGACGTGGGTGGCGGTGGCGCTCCTCGCCATCTTGCTGCCGGTGGGTACGATCGGCATGTACTTGTGCATGCGCCGCAGTGACAGCCACGCGGCGAACCCGGAGCGGGCGGCGCTCTGGCGGACGATCGGCATCTCGCTCCTGGCGCTCCTCCTCCTCTACCTGCTGCCGTGGCAGGGCCTTCGGGTCCTGCAGGCGGTCGCGGGTGAGAAGCTGTGGTCGCCGGGGACGTTCGCGTTCTGGTATGTCTGCGAGGTCGGTCTCGTTCTGTTCGCAATCGGAAAGGTGCTGAAGGGTACCGCGAACATGAACAAGGTCACCATCGATCCGTCATACGGGTCGGCGCTCCTCGCCGGCATGGTGGCGGTGATGTTGAACGCTGTGATTGGCTACATCTACGAGCCGGTCAATGTGTACGATCCCTACGATGCGACCAAGGTGATGTGGCAGCTCGAGGTGCCGGCCGAAGCGAAGGCTGATTACGACGTCGGGGATCCGATCCCTAAGGGCGCTCGGCTCGTTCCGATCAGCTGGGATCGCGGGGATGCCGAGTTTGGCACCAAGCTGTTCCCGTTGAGCGTCATCGAGTCGTCGGGGTGGTTCGGGTTCGGGGCGACTTCGGTCGATCCGCACCAGGAAGCCTACGTCATTCGGCACATCGCAGAGATGGAGCGGTACGAGGAGCTCGGCCAGCTCCGCAAGTGGCTCCAGGACAACACGCCGTTCTCAAAGCGGGACGTGATTCCTCCGGACTGCGAGGAGATCCGGGAGTGGGATCTGGACCAGAACGACGAGCCGGACTGGCCGTTCGGACACGTGAACACGGATGGTGTCTTCGACGAGTGGGACTGCAAGGCCGCTTATCGCAAGAAGGGCCAGACGTGGCAGTCTGGTGGAGTGACGCCCATGGGGACGTCGTCGGGTACGTCCGGTCCTTCGGGATCGGTGGCCGGCGGTGGAACCATGAGCGGTGGAGCGGCCAGGACGGCCTCTCCGATCTCCAGCTCGCCGAAGTGGGCGTGGCTCCTGGTGGCCCTGCCCCTCCTCGGAGGGTTCCTGGGCTACAAGTACGGTGACGCGTCGAACAAGGCCGGCGGTGCCTTTGCCGGCGTGTTGTTCGGCCTGATCATCGCGGTGCTCTGGGTGTACGCGCCCGCGGTGTGGCGGGATGGCGCTTTCGGGACGGCCGGGCTTACCTCCATCGAGGAGGGGCCGCGCTTCGTGGAGGTTACCCCGAGCAGTCGGGGGATCTTCGTCGGCGTGGCGAACCTGGCCGTTGCCGAGACGACCGACCCGGTCGTGGCGTGCCGGTGCGACAAGGACGCGCCGGTGGTGTTGAGCTTCCAGGTGGGATCTGCTTCGTTCCAGAAGGTTGGTAAGGAGACCAGGGGAACCTGGTACTCGACACAGATCATGGGGGGACAGTGCGTGCCCCTGGAGCGACGAGGCGCCCGCCTCGGTCAGTGGGGAGATCGTGGAATCTCCCTGAGCACCGCCCAGCACACCACCTGGTGGCTTGGGCACAAGAGCGACAACCCCGGGGCCCACTGCCCGGGTTGAGACACCAACCGCCTTCCCACGGCATAACGGGGAGGCGGACGCCAACTTACAGAAGAAACAACGCCGGTATCGCCGGGTGACCATGATGGACACCCTGCGGTATCGGCTCTTCTTTTTTTATGGAAGTAGATCTGTGGTATACTGATGTTATCAAAATTCAAAAAAAATATATGAAAAAAGGACTGTTCACGTTTCTAGGGATTGCAGGGTTCGCTTTATTGGCGGTCCCGCTTGCCGGTTCTGCAGCCTTTGGCGATACCAACACATACCTGGGTAGGCCGGTGTGGGGAAACAACCAAAATCGAATGACAGCGCGGTTCGATTTTCCTGAAGATATTGATGCGACTCCAAACGGTGGTTTTGTGATCGCCGATACTTTTAACCATCAGATACGGCGTATAACGGCCAAAGGGAAGGTGAAGCGTATTGCGGGTAGTGGTTCATATGGTGATAAGATCGGCAAGGCGAAGAAAGCGGAGTTCTCCTATCCAAAGGGTGTTGATATTACAGGTGGTGATGTATTTGTAGCGGATTCCGGCAATGGCAAGATTAAAAAGGTGGATGGAGGAGTTGTTACAACATTGGCTAGCGGATTGAATGAGCCTGAAGGTGTCCGTGTACATGGTAATACGGTGTACTTTTTGGACACAGGCAATAATGCGCTTAAAAAGGTGTCGGTCAATGGTGGAACTGTAACGACAGTGACCGGTTCACTGAATGGTCCTGTGAAACTAGATATCACTGACGATGGAACATATGCGTATGTTGCCAATGCCGGTTCATATCAGGTGAAGAAGGTAGATTTATCTAGCGGAGCGGTAACGAACGTTGCGGGCAGCGGTACAGCGGGAGATGAGGGCGGTAGTTGCAGTACGGCTCAGTTTGAGAATATATGGGGCGTGCATATTTATGACGATAATACACTCTTTGTTACCGATGGTGACGGGTTTACCGATTTTGTAAAAAAGATCGACTTGAGTGACGGATGTGAGGTTTCTGTCTTCGCGTCAGATGTAAATATGCTTTCCTTGAATTTTCCTCGCGGTATTACATCATACGATGGAAATTTGTACCCGGTGGGGACCGGTATCGGCATTGTCATGCGTTACTTAGTCAGCGATCCAACCGACGAGGAGATTTATGCTGGAGCGTTACGTTTTAATTCCAAGAACCGTAAGCCTATCTTGGTTGGAAATCCGAAATTTCTTGTTTTTTCAAAAAATAAGAAGACCATTTACTATTCAGAAAATAATAGAATCCGTAAGTATCGTCGTGGATCGAAGAAGTCGAGACTTGTTGCGGGCTCGGTGATCGATAATTATAATAAGACTGATAGTAAGGCGTATGTGGGTAAGATCGCGCGGTTCTCTGACGTGCCTTCGTTTGCTCTCTCAAAAAATGGGAAGAAGTTGTTCGTCGTAGATCGAAATAATAATCGTATTAAAGAGGTGGTTATTAAGACGAAGTCGATGACCTACTTGACAGGAGCGGGCAAGGTGAATGTGTCGGTAGGGCAGTCAAATGATGATAAGAACGGTGCTGCATGTCCAAATGAGCGTGATACCGGCGTGAGCGGGTGTGCTTACTTTGATCGTCCCACCGGCTCTGTGATATCAAACGATGGTAATTTCTTGTTTGTGGCAGATAGTGGAAATAATAAAATAAAACGAGTAACAGTACGGGGCGCCACTAAGGGAAAGGTTGTGACTATTGCCGGAAGCGGTACGGTTGGCTTCAAGGATGGAGCAGGATCACAGGCACAGTTTAATGCGCCGATCGGATTAGCGCTTTCTGAGGATGGTCGTCAGTTGTATGTTGCCGATCGTGACAATCAACGCATTCGTCGCGTTGATCTTGCTTCAGCTAATAATGACGTGAGTACGTATGCCGGTACCGGAGCAAACGGTAATTTGGATGCGCTGCGTCAGGATGCGGTATTGTCCTATCCAGAATGGATTACACGTGCGCCAAACGGTGACTTGTATTTCTCTGAGGTGGGCAGTAATAGTATCCGAGTTATTGATGTATCTCAGAATGTGGTTAAGTTGGTTTCTGGCTCTGGTAACCGTGGATTCTCTAATGGTTCACGATTTGAGACCCGTTTCAATAATCCACGAGGGTTAATAGCGACCGATAAAAAACTATTTGTGGCTGAGTTATTAAACGACACCATTCGTTCCATTGATATCACCACCGAACCACCGTATACATACTCTCCCCCAAGTATAATCCGTGCTGTACCGAACTCGATCGGTAAAGAGTGGTTTGCCGGTAACTCTGCTTCTATCGAGGTAGAGGGTGCAAATTTCCGTAATGGCGCTACAGCTATGGTTGGGCCACATAACGCGAATAAGCTGTATGTGAATTCGAGCGCGAAGGTGGTGATTGATATGCCGATCGCAGATATGCCTGCCGGTACATATACCATCCGTATCACCAATACCGATGGTCAGTACTATGATGCGGTGAATAGCCTGTCTATTCATCAAGGAGGTATTGTTCCAGATAACGAGTACAGGCCATAGTCACATAGACTTAAATAAGTCGGTTATCTTACTCGCCGTAGCGACCATCAAGCCAAAGGCAGGTCGCGAGGTGATGTAAGTACCGGCTTATTTTTATACTCTAAATTATTTATGATTGTGACTTCCAATCAGTCTCGGGCATTTCCGCCGCTTGATTCACATAACGAGCTAGGACAAAAAGAAAGTCTGACAGGCGGTTGAGGTACTGTACAATAACAGGAAGTAGCTCTTCGGTTTCCATAGCCTCTACCACAGAGCGCTCTGCTCTGCGACAGACCGTTCGTGCGACATGCAGTGTTGCTCCGGTAGGGGATCCTCCCGGTAAAATAAAGTTCGTTAGTTCAGGAAGGTCGTTCTGCATCTCGTCGATCCACTGTTCGAGCTGCATGATTGGTCCGTCGGTACAGGGTGGTAGCGTGCTCGGTATGGCATTGAGCTCGTAGGGCGTCGCGATGTGTGACCCAACAACAAATAGATGGGCTTGGATCGGTAGAAGTATCTCGCTTATTTTTTTTGAGGTATCGGTTTTGGTGGAGGCGTGCGCGAGAACCAGGCCCAGAACTGCGTTGAGTTCGTCGATTTCTCCGTATGCGCGTGTCCGAATGTGTGTTTTTGACACGCGAGAGCCCCCAAATAGGCCTGTGCTGCCGTCATCGCCGGTTTTTGTGTAGATCTTCATAAGGTAGGGTGCTTGTGCTTTTTTATGATTGTAGCCACTCTTCGAGGTTCACAGCATTTTCTATGCGGTATTCACCAATCGCGGTTCGTGCCAATACAGAAAGGTACGCTCCGGTGCCGACCGCCTGTCCCATGTCATGTGCCAGGGATCGAATATACACACCCTTTTGGCAGTCTATTCGAAGTCGCGCTGTCGGTGGGGATTCCGCTGTTGCCGGGATGAATTCTAGTAACTCTATAGCGTCTATTGTAATCTGTCGGGGCGGCACATCTTCTGCGGTGATATCCCCACGACGTGCTTTTTTATATAGAGCTTCTCCGCCGCTCTTGATCGCGCTGTGCATGGGTGGTCGCTGAAGAATTTCTCCTATAAATTGGGGTATAGCTTTTTTAACCTCCTCTGCCGTTAGTAATTGCAGCTGCTCACCGGTTGCCTGTTGTTCTAGAGGGCCTTCAGCGTCGTAGGTATGACTTGTTGACCCAAAGGTGAGCTCGGCCTCATACTGCTTTGCGTGGTCCATGAATTCTGCCTGTCGCTTGGTTGCTTGTCTTCCGACGAGAACGATTAACACACCGCTGGCAAGCGGGTCGAGGGTGCCAGCGTGACCAACGCGTTTGATTCCGGTTTTACGTCGAACCCGCGCAACGACATCGTGCGATGTTAGATGGAGCGGTTTATTGATTATCAATACGTCGCCGTCGGCAATCTCCGATGGTGCGCTGTTAATCGAGTAGTCCATTGATTGTTTCGAGTAGCTGCTCTTCGTTTACGGAGCCGGCCACAGTTGCAATAATAGTTCCGTCTGCGTCTGTAAATATATTGAAAGGTGTACCCGCCCCTCCTGCCGCTTTGGCTTCTTCTACATCGTGTAATACAGTGTTAGTGTATCGACCTTCTTCCCAGCAGGCGGTGAATGCGGTCATGTCAATGCCGGTCTCTTTAACCAATGCAACCAATGCCTCATCGGTGAGACCATCCTTCGAGGGCGTTGTTTCATAGATGCGGTCTACTAATCTAAAGAACGCTTGTTCGTTTTGCTCCCCGACGCACTCCGTCGCCTCGGCCTCAGTGAATGAGCGTTTATAGGCGCCAGAAGGGAAGTGCTTGAACGTATAGGATAGGCGGTCGGTCACCTGATCGCGAACCGAGGTAGCGGTCGGATAGAATCTTTTGCATACAGGGCATTCGAGGTCGGCATACTGTATCCAGGTAATCTCACCGGTCCCGAGCGTGTGTCGAATGGCATCTGACTCAATGAGGTTTATGGGCTCGGTATTCGCTGGCGTTGCAAGAACAACCTCTTCCATAGCTGGCGTTTGCCTGAAGTTGATGAAGAGCACGATCCCGCCGATACAAATTGCGATGAATGCAACGAGCGCAAAACCCGCAACTTCGCCCATTTCGAACGCTATTTTACCGGAGAGTCTTCTCTGTTTTTTTGGCTCTTTTTTCATAGCAATATTGTATCACATTCTTATAGTTGTCCGGTGTATCGCATTGCTCCAAGAATGATTGCAGCCTGAACCGCAATTATAAGTATAAATGAGAATTGAAATGAGATCTTTCGTGTTTTGTGACGAAAGGAGCGCATTCCCGCAAGTATTCCGACGCTCCCTCCCATTAATGCGATGATAAAGAGTGTTTTTTCTGGTATGCGACGCTTGTTGCTTCGCGCGTGTGCTTTGTCTACTCCCATCAGCATAAACGCGATGAGGTTGATCGCACAGAGCCAGATGGTGATGGCGGTGAGCAGGGGATTATCGGTCAACAGTTCATACATGTACACATGCTATCAGAGTTGCTCGCTCAAGGGAATGCGGTGTCGTGGGCGGGGATGATGGTTTTGTGGATTCATGGTATAATTTTTTATATGCAAATTATTTTATGGATTGGTGTACTCGTCGTCTCTTTGATCGTTTTGGTCAAAGCGGCTGACTACTTTACGACCTACAGTGAAAAAGTTGGACTCGCCTTGGGGATGAGTTCTTTTATTATCGGTGCAACGATCATCGCGATCGGTACCTCATTACCTGAGTTGGTTTCATCTCTGTTTGCGGTGTTGCAACAAGGGCAGACTGAGTTTGTGGTCGATAATATTGTTGGTTCGAATATTGCGAACGCGCTGCTTATTTTGGGTATTGGTGCGTTGGTGGCAAAAACATTAAAGGTCACCACCTCGTTGATTGATGTGGATCTGCCTTTTTTCTTCACGTCGATGGCATTATTTGTATTTTTTGCGTGGGATCGAACAATTACGCCGCTAGAGGGCGTGGTGCTACTCGGTTTCTTTGTTATTTTCTTGATTTACAACACGCGCTCTGATACGACATCAGCGGCAGAAGAAAGGCAGGATGAGGACGAAATGGCTGATTTACAGACGCAGTTTAAGAACGGCAAAAAGAAGAAGAAGGCCAAGAAAGGGAAAAAGAAGAAGAAGGCCAAGAAAAACGGCATGACGCTCGGCAAAAAGAAGATGATTATGTACATCGCGATCATTGTCTTGAGCGCGGCTGCGGTGGCCGGAAGTGCAAAATATCTCATTGATTCTGTTTTGATGCTTTCCGAGTTGCTGGGAATTTCGTCTAGTTTATTGACGGTGACTGTTGTGGCGCTTGGTACCTCCTTGCCTGAGGTCCTTACCTCTATTGCTGCTATTCGTTTGGGAAATCACGGTATTGCTATCGGTAACGTCTTTGGATCGAACACATTCAATCTACTGTTGGTTGGTGGGCTCCCTGCGTTGTTTGGCGATTTGACGATCGCACCGCTGACCTTTGTTATTGGTCTTCCGTTCCTCGTGATTGCGACCTTTGTGGCTATATTTATGACAATGGATGACAAGGTCCGTTTTTGGGAAGGCGTGGCGATGTTATTTCTCTATGGTGTCTTTGTTTTGAAGATTACAGGACTGATTTAGCGATCGTTTGACAGTCTATAAGTAGAGAGTGTACGCTGTGTACACTCTTTTATAAAACATCACGTGAATCCGGTGTAAATCCGGAGCTGTGCCGCAACTGTAACCTCGTTTTGGGGAAGTCAGATAACGTGTTTTACGTCACTTATTTCCACGAGCAGGGAGAGGATGGTTTGATAGTACCGTCTCCGCTCTGCAGCGGATTTTTTAATTCTATGCGATTACCTCTATTCATTCACATTTCTGGACTAGCGATTGTTAGCGTATTTTTAGTAGGGTGTACTCATGCGCCTGAGGTCGTGCCGGTTGAATCCAATGCGGTCGAGGAAGCAGTTCTTGAGGGCGCTGGGTTTGGGCACGTGCAAGCCGCGGTAGATGCGTTTTTATCTGTTGATGAGGTTGTTGCTGATGTGGAAAAGGTCGAGGCGGAGCTGGGCGCAGAGTTACAAGTGATTGATGATCAAGGTAAAGAGGAGGCGGAGGGTGTTGTAAAGCCGGTGAGCGATACGGTGATTGAACCGGATGCAGAAGAGGTTGAGCCGAACCCAGAAGAGGTTGAGCCGAACCCAGAAGAGGTTGAGCCGGTTCTGTTTCACGCGTTGCCAATTGAAGAGGGTCCTCCGACGGTTTTTGATAATGATCCTGTTGTAGAGCCAGAAGTTGAGGAAGAGAGTGCAGATGAGGAAGAGGTGATAGATCTTGATGATGCGAAAAATGTAAAGAAAGAGAGCTCGAACCAGAATGGCGTCGTTACTGAAACGACGAGTGATGTGGTTGTTGAACAGATGTCTGTTGAGTTATCGTCAAGTGGTCCTGGTGTGAGCGGTTCGTATACGGTTATTGTGGATGAAGGCGCAACGGTCCTCGAGGTAATGGAACAGGCTCGTATGCAGGGATTCATTTTTGTCACGACCGGATTTGGCGGATTGGGTGTGTATGTTGATTCTGTTGGAGGGCTACAGGAAGATACTAGGGGCAGTATGTACTGGGTGTATAGCGTGAACGGCGCAAAGGCGACGCTTGGTGTTTCGCAGATGACACTGACAGATGGCGATGCGATTTCATGGGTGTATGAAGCAGGTTTTTAATTTAATATGAAAAGTAATACGACTGATATGAAGTGGTTAGCACGATTTTGTGGGGGTGTGATCATGATGGTGTTGTCTGTGGTTTTAACGCAGGCGACGCATGCAGCAGAAGATTCGTTTATGGTGACGGTGGAGATTAGGCACGGAGATGAGCGTGTTTCTCAGGAAAGCGTATTCGTTCCATGGGCTGGATGTACTGTAGAAACGACGAGCGGCGGTACGTACGTGGCCGAAGGACCAAAGGCGATCTGTGCGTTGCAGGTGTTGGCTGATAGTAGTGATTTTGAGTATAGGGCAAATCTTTATGAGGGATTCGGATTGTTTTTAGATAGTGTTAATGGAGTGCAGGGTGATTTTGAGAACTACTGGTTGTACTACGTGAATATTATGTCTCCGTCGGTGGGGATATCGCATTATGACCTAAAAGCAGGAGATACTTTGTTACTTGCGTATGGTGGGTTTGAGCCACCGTTGCGTTTAGTTACTAGCGATCGTCAGGTGGTCGCAGGAGAGGGCGTAGAAGTCTACGTGGATGCACATCGATATGATGTGGAACTTGGCGCTACGTTGTTCCAGCCGGTTAGTACGGCGATACTCACTGTCGATCATGAATCAGGACTATCTACAACCGTGAGCCCTGATGAGGATGGTGTGGCTCGATTTTCATTTCCGCTTGAGGGGCGTTATACGTTACGTGCCGATGATAGCGCATTTTTATCGACAGAGAGTGTTTCTGTGCGTGTCTACGGTCAGTTGGGTGCGAAGAAGAAGGTGGCGGCAAAGCGTCGTACCACTCTCACAAAAAAAGGGTGGGATAATGTGAAGTCTCATATTGGATCGAGCCAAATGGTTGATGATAGCATCGCGTTGACCGAGTGGTCTGCGATTGCTGCAAAGTCTGCAGGCGTGCATAATCCAAAACGTCTTGTAAATGCGGTACGTGCATATGATCCGCAAGTTGGTGACGGTACATTAACGTTGGCGCGTCATATTTTGGCACTTGAGGCTATTGGTGATGATGCGAACTGGGCGAACGGTGTGAACTACGTGGATCGGTTGAAGTCGACTCGTGTGAACAACCAGTATGGCGCAGAATCACTTTGTAATGACGATATCTTCGCTGCGTTGGCAATGATCGCAGCAGATGAGGCGTGGGACACGCAGGCGCTCGGGCAGGCGGTGGAGCATTCGTTGACCTGTGTTCAAAACGCAGGCACAATTTCTTATGGGCAGAATACAGAATTAGTTGATATAGATACTACCGCTGCATGGTTGATGATGGCAGGGCAGTTGAAGGGTAAAGAGGCAACGCATGAGATTGAGCTATCTGAGGAGCGAGGGGCGGCTATCGCTGCAATTCGTGGCGCGCAGAATCCTGACGGTGGATGGGGATGGACTGTTGGTGCAGATTCGAACTCTTCTACGACCGCATGGGTGTTGCTAGGATTACGCGCTCAAGGCGAGAAGGCGAATACGTATCAATCGAATAATCGAAGCGGGTTTCATTATCTCAGCAGCGTTGCGCAGTCAAATGGTTCGATTGCGTATGACACTGCAGGTACACAGAGTTTAGAGCTGTTGAACACCGCGTACACGATGATGGCGCTGAACAAGGCTCCATTGCCTATAAATAAGTCTGGCGTGAAGCCATCTGTGTTTAATTCTGCTAAAGCGAACAAGAAAAGCTCTTCAAAAAAGAAGAAAAAGAACTCAAAGAAAAAAGGTAAGAAAGGCTCCAAATAGATATTGCGTGCAACAGACAAAAAACCGCCATCAGAGGCGGTTTTTTTATGTACCGTTATATAGTGGTCGGTTTTATGTTGCTGACGAGTGAAGCTCTTTCTTGTATTTTTCTTCGTACATTTGAAGGATGGCAAGGAAGAATGTGGCGATGACCGGCCCAATGACAACGCCAGAGATACCGAATAATGCGAGCCCTCCAATGGTGGAGAATAGAATCATCATAGGATGCATCTGGATGTCCTTTCCAACAAGTGGTGGACGGAGGAGGTTGTCGACGAATCCAATGGCAATTCCGCCAATGACCAGCGTAATTGCTGCGCCGACGTGTCCGGTTGCAGCTAAGTAGATAGCTCCTGGAACCCAAACGAGAGGCGCTCCTACGGCCGGTATGATTGAAAGAACAACCATGATCAGTCCCCAAAAGGCGGCCGATGGAATGCCGACGATGGCGAGGAGTATGCCTCCGAGCGTTCCTTGTAACACTCCTAATAACAATGTTCCTTTGAGCGTTGCTTTTCCGGTGGAAACGAATTTTTTGTAGAGGAGCTCTTCATTTTTATCTCCGAAAGGAAGAAGGAGCATAATATGTTTCAGCCATTTCTCTCCATCTTTCAAAAAGTAGTAGAGAGAGTAGAGCATGACGAGTATTTGGACAATACCGGTAATCGTTCCAATGGAGCCTGTCTTGAGCCACTGCACGCCTATGCTTGCGATAGTGGAGGAGGCTTCCTTTAATGTCGTGCTGATGTCGATCTCTCCAGTGATGCGTTCTACATAGGGACTGGTAATGATGTTGGTCACCGTTTGTTCGATGTTGGTGATTGTTTCCGGTTCACTGAGCGCGGCGTAGGTATCGATTCCTTGTTTTACAACAAGTCCGAGTACACCTGCGAGCGGAAGAAGGACGACAAGTAGAACAAGAATGACTGTGATGCCAGCGCTGATTGACTCATTTTTGATCTTTTTAATTAGCCATTTGTATGCAGGGTAAAAAAGCGCTGCTATTATGCCGGCCCAAAAGATGGCATAAATGTATGGTGCGATTAGTTGGTAAAACAGAACTGTCACGCCGATCAACAGCGCGAAAAAAGCGATTGTTTGGATTTTTTTGAATTCCATATGTTGATATTATTTACTGATTCAGTATATCAGTTGCGGAGAAGGGGAGAAAGGGTGCTATTTATGAGTCGTGTGCAGGAATATGGTTTGGGGTGCTGAATAATCGGTGTTATTTGATTGTTTCGAATAAAAAAGGGTGTCGCCGGCCTCTCCACGTTTATAGTGGTGAGGCCGACAACGGTGATCAGAACGAGCCGACAAGGCCGAGGTTGACGCTCAGGAGCGCCGCGGGCATCTCCATACCCGGCCACAGGTATACGCCGCCGTCGACCTGAGCACGGACCATCAGTGGGCTTCGCGGCCCGGTGCTGATGTCGATGCTCATCGATCCGACCGGTGCCACCATGAGTGGCTCGCTCGTCTCCTGACCGGCTCCCGGCAGGAAGTGGGCAGCCACCCCGAACTGTGGGGTGACCTTCTCGACCGGCAGGCGAACCTGCAGACCGATCGTCGGCTGCAGGTACAGCCGCCGTCCCACGACCTCGTTGGTGTCGTACGCGCGCACGTCCCAACCGGTGACCCGGAGGGCTAGGTGCAGGTACAGTGGCGATTCGGTCTTTCCGAGCCGCCCCTGGAACCAGAAGACACCCCCGAGGTTGTGCTGGTCGTTCGCACCGTACACCGGGTCAGACTTGTACCCGATCAGAGCGTAGTAGCTGATGGCGCCACCCATCACGGCCAGTGGTCGGGTCTGCGCGTCGATCCGGCGCTTGATCTGCTGGGAGAGGACATTCCCCGATTCCAGCACCTCCACGTCGAATTTTCCGTCGTGGAAGGCCACCTGCTTGGTTCTAACACCCAGGTTCAGCCTCAGCCACTTGGCGATCTCGAGCCGGTCGTTCTGGTCCACCTTGCGGATGGTCGAGACGGCGTCCTCAGGTGTCAGCAGCGTCAGGATGTCTCCATCCTTCATCCGCTGCACGAACCCCCGGATCTTCCCGTCCGTTCCGCGGATCTGCACCAGGTGCGTCCCCGCGTAGACCTCCGTGGTGATGCCCACGGTCGGCTTCCCGTCGATCCACACCGAGCCAGGGGTCTCCGAAGAGTCCTTGGGCGTGGTGATGATCTTGGCCTTTCCGCCTTCCGCGATTACCCGTCCCTTGGCCTGCTCGTACATCCGCTTGTACTTGGGGCCGTACTTGGTCTCCGGGTACGGGATGTTGGGCTCCATCACGAGCGCCAGTTCCCATGCGAGCATCGCTCGGGCTTGCTGGTCCTGGAACGCCTCGGAGAGTCCCTCCAGGAAGTAGGCCTTCCAGAGCTCTTCTCCGACAGCCGGCTCTCCGAGACACTTCATCCGGCCACGGTTGATCTCGAACAGATCGCGCGCGCCGCTGTAGTTCGCCTCGGCGATCCGCTGCTCGGCCGCGGTGTTGTCTTCCCGGATTTGGGTCCAGCTGAACAGTGCGGTCGCGCAGGCGTTGGGGTCCTCGATCCCGAACAGCCAGGCGCCGTCCACCCGGAGCGGGGAGTCCATGTAGAGGACCTCCATTCCGGTGAGCAGCTGCCCGACGTTGAGCGGGGCACGGTCACGGTCCGCGGTGATCACCACCAGGTCGGTGGGCTTGTTCTGCGCGACGGCGGCGGTGCCGAAGAGCATGGTGCCCAGGACAGCGAGGATCACGAAGGTCACGGTCAGGTTACGGTTGATGGTCATCGTTCGAATCTCCTGCGGCCAGCATCGTGCTGGCGGCAAAATGGGTGTTCTCTTGTCGTTTCGTTCTGTCGTTTACTCAAGGTGCGAACCGCTCTTCAAATCAATGAAGGCGGTTACTAAAAAAAGGATGCATGCGGGAGGAGGGTGCTTCACCTCCGCCCGCACACGGGTTCAGACCGCCTGCCGACGCCGCCGAAGCGGTGCCAACAGGCTGAACAACAGCACCACCAGGAAGGTGGGCGAACTCTGCGATCCCGAGTAGTTGCAGTCCGGCGATCCCTCTGCAGGGATGTAGAAGCCGGACGCCTCGGGCATGGCGGGAGTGCAGTCGAGATCATCCTGTGGATCTCCGCTGCAGTCGTGATCGACCCCATCGCACCTTTCGGTGTTGCCGGGGAAGATATTGCGGTCGGTGTCGTCGCAGTCCTCGTCACACAGACGAGAGCCGTCGCCGTCGACGTCCTCCTCACCTTCCGGGAGGAGTTCGCCATCGCAGTCGGTGTCCTTGCCGTCGCACTCTTCCGAGGCGTCGGGGGTCACCGAAGCGTCACCGTCATCGCAGTCCCCGTTGCAGGGGGTCCAGCCATCGCCGTCCTCATCGAACTCCTGGTCCTCCGCGGTGCCGTCGCAGTCGTTGTCGCGACCGTCGCACACCTCGGGGTTGCCAGGGAAGTTCTCCGAGTCGGCGTCATCGCAGTCGAGACAGAGGGGAACGCCGTCGGTATCGGCGTCGACCTCATCAGGGGGGATCGTACCATCGCAATCGGTGTCCAGTCCGTCACAGGCCTCCGTGGCCTCGGGATGCACGTTCTGATTGCTGTCGTCGCAGTCCCCACCCTGGGGCTGGCCATCGCTGTCGCAGATGGTCCAACCGTCTCCATCGCCGTCTTCCTCGTCGCTTTCCAAGGACCCGGAGCAGTCGTTGTCTACGCCATCGCAGACCTCGGACTCCCCGGGGTTCACCGTCGCGTCGCTGTCCAGGCAGTCGCCGGTCTGACCCGACTCCTGCTGGGCGTTGTCGCACTGGCCATCATCGGCCAGCACCTGCACCGTCCCGCCGTACCCGTCACGGTCGACGTCGCGGTAGCAGGCAACGGTATCGAAGCCGTTGCAATCCTGGTCGATGCCGTCGTCCACGTAGATGGGCAGGGTTTCATCCTGCCCCGTGTAAACGGTCGCATCCAGGTCGTTGCAATCACTGGTGTCGGGATCTCCGTCCTCGTCATCGTCGGCGTCCACGCAATCGGGCTCGCCATCGGAATCGAAGTTGGGGAATCCGTCCACCAGGTCCAGGTCGCAGTTTGAGTCAATGCTGTCGCACGACTCGGTCGCTCCCGGAAACACGGTGTTGTCGCTGTCGTTGCAGTCCGTCGCGTCGACCAGGCTGACCATCCCCGTGGGGGTACAGTCGCCGGTCACTTCGCTCAGGATTTGCGCGCCGAAGAGGTCCCCGAAGGAATCCTCGTCGTCGTCGACGGAGCAGGTCACCGTGTCGGCTCCGTTGCAGTTCTGATCCACGCCGTCATCCGGCGTTTCGGTCGCCCCCAAGAAGGTGGACGCCGCCGCCGAGTTGGACGGATCATCATTGCAATCTCCCTCGCAGACCATCTGGCCGTCGAGGTCCTCGTCGAGCTCACTCTGCAACCCGCTGCTCGGCAGCTGCAGGTCACAGTCGTTGTCCAGCCCATCGCACACTTCGGGGTTGCCGGGGAAACGGAATGCGGCATCGAACGACGTGTCGTCACAGTCGCCCTCGCACTCCGCGAACCCATCGGCGTCATCATCGATCTCGATCAGCGGGGTACTGCCGTCGCAGTCGCTGTCGAGACCGTCACACCCTTCGGGGGCTCCAGGGTAGATCGTCGCAACGCTGTCGTTGCAGTCATCATCCCCGTTGCCAGGAGTCCCATCCGGCCCGCAGACCGTGACGGGATCTCCGTCGACGTTGAACGCCGGGTCGTCATCGATGCTGCCGGAGCAGTTGTTGTCGATGGCGTCACACTGCTCGACCGCACCGGGGTTGATCCCCGAGTCGGCGTCATTGCAGTCTGCGCTGGTTCCGTACGTGCTGACGCACCCGAGGTCCAACACGGTGAAATACCCGTCGCCGTCGCCGTCGAAGTCCTCGTCGATGCTGCCATCGCAGTCATCGTCCACGCCGTCGCACTGCTCCGGTGCTCCCGGAAACACGGTGATGTCCGTGTCGTCGCAGTCATCGTCCGGCGTTCCGAAGATTCCATCGCCTCCGAACAACGCGACGCCATCGCCGTCGTTGTCCACGCATCCGGGTCCGTCATCCGCGACGCCGCTGCAGCTCTGGTCGATCCCATCTCCACAGATCTCCGGCGCGCCGAGGTACGTAAGCGGGTCTGTATCGTCGCAGTCACCCTGGTACTCGGCCTGGCCGTCGGAATCGTCGTCGGTGCAGGTGAAGAGGTCGTCTACCCCTCCATCGCAGTCGTTGTCGATTCCGTCCCCGCACACCTCTGTGTTGCCGGGGAAGGCGAGCGGCTCCGTGTCGTCGCAGTCGATCGGAGCGGCACACTGGAAGGTGCCGTCCCCGTCGAGATCGCGATCCACGGTCTGGATGGTGATGTTCACATCGTCCAGAAAGCCGTTGCAGCAGAGCGGGGCGGCGTCGAAGATCTCAACGACCCAAGTTCCTCCGGCCGGTTCGCCGTCGAAGGCCGAGAGCGGGTTGAGAGGCTGGTATGGTCCGGTGAAGGGTTCCACTGCGCTCGTGAGCGGGGTGCTGGCCTCATCATCAAAGACGGTATCGATCATGTTTCCGACACCGCAGCCGGAGGAGGTGAGGAAGTTCTTGATCTGCACCGTCGTCCCACTCGGGGAGGTGAGATCAATAACCAGGTCCTCACCCGGACAGACGTGTGTTGAGTCGATTTCGATGTCGACGTCGGTGGTCCATCCACCAGCCACCACCACCACCTGGCTGATAGTTGGCATGGACATCCAGTTGCCGCTGTTGGTTCCGGATGGCGGCACGGCCGCGCCGAGGTTGTCGCCCTGAGCTGTCACAGGACCCGAGCACACCTGGGCCGAGGCGAAGACGGGGGTCGTGAGGCTGAGGAGGAAAACGAAGAGAGCGGTCATGTAGGAAGTACGCATGGTCTGGGTCCAATCTCTGATCCATGGCAAAAAAGCCAGAGGAATCAAGTGCCTTGGTAGGCGTTGTTTTCTGGTTTGCTGTTGTTATTCACTTTTCGGTCTGGTGCAAGGTTTGGGCCTCTTTTTAACAAAGAAGGGTCCATAACCCATGAAAACAGTCCATATAACTGTCCTCCTTTCATGGAGCATGGTTCCATTCCGAACGTGTGATCCTACTGATTTTTAGTGTTTTTGTCAAGGGCTAACTTGTGGGTAATTAATAGTACCAAAAAACGCTGCCGTAGGGCAGCGTTTTGCGTGTAATGGCTTCTTATTTAGGGCAGTGTTAATCCAGGTGTAAGGAGGTGATTTGGGGCTTTGTATATATTTAACGTATCCAGGTTTGGATCGTAATAAGTGGTAATAGGACGTCCGTCGTATCCGATTGCTATAGCATTATTATCAGTTTTCACGCCAGCACCTGCTTCGACATTTATTTCGTTAGCAGCACCTCCACATGCGTATGAGCTACAGCGCATTACTTGTAGGAGACTACCCGGGCCACTACCTTCATAGGCCACAACGGGATATCCATCGACACCGACCGTCATCGAAACATATGTGGCTGCTACATTTGATGCCACATCTGTGATTGTTGGGCCGCCACATGCATCTGCGTTACACTGCGCCACCGAAACATCTGGAGTTGTTGTTGTCTCTATGTACGCGAGAATAGGTAGGCCGGTATGCCCAATAGTGAGAGATACATCCTTTACTGTCGCCGCCTCTAAGGTGGTCACTGCCGATGTTGCGCATGTTGCAGCCGTGCAGTCGATCCATCCAGGGTCTTCATTATTGTCTATATGTGCGATGAGAGGAAACCCATCGCTTGTGCTGATTGTCATGCTAGTTGCGATGCTTGTTGTTGATGCGCCTGCTGCGGTAATGTCTGTATATGTCGGACCAGTGCAAGTTGTGGCGGCATCACAGTGGGCGGTTTTTATATTCTCCGTTGCTGTTAAGTCATAGTAGGCGATAATTGGAAATCCATCTCCTCCAATTGCAATTGAGGATCCGCGACCAACATCATTACTGGTGTTACAGCCAGACGGGCAACCGGTATCTCCATCAAGTGTTGTAATTGTAGAGGTAGCACAGTCATTGTCGTCACAAAAAGCAATCTTTAATGCGGAGTTGGTTACATCATAGTATGCGATAATTGGATTCCCGTCTGTTCCTAAAATAATTGAAGGGTCGCGACCAACATCGCCTGTACTGTCCACGGTTACCGTGCTTTCTGAAGAACAGAAGTTTTTATTAATGCCACAATTCACTAGCTCAAGATCACCGCCGACATCATCGTAGTATGCCACCAAGACCTCTCCATTCATTCCGGTTACGACAGCCGGCGCGGGGTCGGTTGTTGCACCAATCGAGGTCGCAATTGTTTCATTGATATTAATACGTGGCACCTGTGATCTTGCCCGTAGTAGGGGGGCCTGCCCAAATACGTTTAGATTTGTAAAATTACCGGTAGAAGCAGTAGTCGCACCAATCGGCGTACTGTTGACTGTTCCGCCGCTAATAGTCAAAGCATTAACCACCTCACCGTCATCCCATGTACCTCCAGAGAAAGTCCAGTCACCCGTAATTTCTGCGTTATCTACAAGCAAGGCAATATCTCCTCCGTTCGAAAGGTTGCTCGACGCGATTGCCGGTAAATCTCCCAAGGCAATATCTCCAGATTCAATTGCACTCGAACTTAACTCGGATGCACCTACAGAATCAGCACCAAGATCATCGGCTGTGATAGTCCCGTTAAAAATATCGGCACTCACAATAGTGCCGTCGGTGATCTCCGAGCTGGTAATTGCTGTTCCCAATGTCGCCGCGATAGCCTCGCTTGTAATAGTAATGCCGGTACCCGCAGTGTATGTCGTATTGGTATCAGTAACTGTCGAGCTAATCACGCTACCGCTAATACTAATCCCTGTCCCGGCGGTGTAGGTTGTTCCGCTTCCCCCCGTAGCATCCGTTGCACATTCCCAGCTGTCTCCGTCCCACTTGAGGATCTCGCTTGAATCACAGTCGGTACTTAAGGAAAACGCATTGTTCGCTAAAGAAAGTCCGGACCCGGCGGTGTACACGCTCGAGGTTTGTAGGGCGCTGATATCGCTTGCGAGGTCGGAGAGGGTAATGCCGTTCACCGTGCCGTCTACGGTTAACGCTCCGGTCACTGTGAGGTCATCTTTTACCTTTACCGCGCCTTTTTTATTAATCAAATGCTTACGGACATCGATCGCCTTGGTTGCTCGTAGCGCTTTTGTGATCTTTGTCTTGCTGGTGATGTTGATCCATCCTGACTTTGAGGCATGCCGTAACTGATTCGCGTTGCCTTTTAGTTTGATGATTTTACTCTTTACCTGTGTCACATTTACAGTCTGCGCTTGTACGTCTGGTGACACAAAAACGGCTCCCATCATAACAAGGAATCCGGCGGCTACTAGTGCTGTTTTTTTGTACATGTTTATTTTACTCTCTCCAATTGAATACTCATGTATTATAGCACGTTTTGAGCTTGGAATCAAGAGTTCAGGCACGAATGGAGAGGAAGTGCTTATGTATCCGGGTATCACCGGATAGTTCTGGATGAAAACTAGATACAAGTAGATTTCCTTGTTGCATTAGTATCGGTTGTTCGTTGTGCGAGGCCAATACAGTGATAATTTCTTTTGCGGAGCTGCCTTCCGTCGGCGCAAGGGGAGTGAGCTTTGGTGCGCGTATAAAAATTGCCTCCATTATGTGTGGCTCGTCGCTTGAAGGTAGCGTTATCTCAACCTGAGCCACAAAACTATCTTGTTGTGTACCGTATGCATTCCGCTCGGCACGAATATCCATCAACCCGAGCGTGGGAGGCGGGTTCTTCCCGTCTACTTCTTTCGCAAGGAGTATCGCTCCGGCACAGGTGCCCCATGTGGGTAGTCCGCCGGCAATAGCATCACGTAAAGGTTCGAATAACCCGAACCGCTGCATGAGCTTCGACAAGGTAGTGCTCTCACCCCCAGGGATGATAATGCCGTCGAGACCAACAAGGTCTTCGGCTGCTCGAACACGCACCACCTCTACCCCAAGAGAACGCAAGATTGCCTCGTGTTCTTCGACGCTGCCGTGGATTCCGAGTACCCCGATGCGCTTCATTGTCTGTTCACTAGAAGTGTTCACGCTTCCCAAAACTGTGGATTACCACCCCCGCTCTGCGAGCTTGGTTTCGACCTCGCTCATGTCGAGTGAGTCCATTGCCTTACCTAAACCAGCCGAGACCTTAGCCAAAATCTCTGGTTTGTCGAAGTTCATTGTGGCATCAACAACGGCCTTTGCACGGATAGCCGGGTTTTCTGACTTGAATATCCCAGACCCGACAAACACGCCATCGCACCCTAACTGCATCATTAACGCGGCATCTGCGGGAGTAGCGATGCCTCCAGCGGCAAAATTGACTACCGGGAGCTTTCCGGCTGCCTTAATCTCTTTTACAAACTCGATCGGTACACGCATCTCTTCTGCGGCTGCGGCCAGCGCTGCGTCGTCCATCTCCTGTAATGCGGCGAGTTCTCGTGAGATCTGCTTCCAGTGTCGTACCGCTTCCACTACATTGCCGGTTCCGGCCTCTCCTTTGGTACGAATCATCGATGCGCCCTCGTGAATGCGTCGTAATGCCTCACCAAGGTTGGTAGCGCCACATACAAAAGGTGTTTTGAACTTACTTTTGTCTACATGCTCTTCGTCGTCAGCGGGAGTGAGGACCTCGCTCTCATCTATATAGTCTACGTTGAGCGCTTCCAGGATCTGCGCCTCAACAAAGTGCCCAATTCGTACTTTTGCCATCACAGGGATGGATACCGCCTCGATAATACCGGTAATCATCTCTGGATCACTCATGCGAGCCACGCCGCCCATCTTTCGAATGTCTGAAGGGACGCGTTCCAGTGCCATGACAGCCACCGCGCCGGCCTCTTCAGCGATTTTCGCCTGTTCTGGGTTTATCACGTCCATAATCACGCCGCCTTTCAGCATTTGCGCCAGTCCTGTGTTGAGTGTTTTTTGTTCGTCCGTCATAAAAATATCAGAATTAATCTGTATGATTGTACCGGAGAGGGGGAGTACGTGCAACCGTGATTACTTTGGCTCCACAGCTCTCCTCGCGACCTGCCTCCGGCTTGATGGTCGCTACGGAGATCCTGGAGCCTGGTGTAGTACCTTTTGAAGTCACCATAAAGCCGTCAGGCAGGTGACGAGAAAGTGTGCTACGCCAGGTTTCCCTCATGCTGTGTACAACCATCCTTGACAGGTGAACGATCGTTCACTACACTGTACTCATGCCACCCACACATGAACAACGAGTCAAAAAGCTACAGCGATTTTACGATCGCCATAAGCGAATGCCGAGCTACAGCGAGATGCTTGAGCTGTTTACGGTAAAGTCGAAGCAAGCGGTAGCACGAATTGTCGAAAAGTTGGTAGAGCAGGGGATGGTGACCAAAGATGGACAAGGTCGCCTTTCTCCAGCACGCCTATTAGGGAGCGTGAAAGTACTTGGAACGGTGGAGGCCGGTTGGCCATCTCCGGCAGAAGAGGAGCTCATTGATTCAATTAGTATCGATTCATTCTTGATCGAGAAGAAGGACGCTTCCTTTATGTTAGAGGTGAGCGGGGAGTCGATGAAGGATGCTGGTATTCATCCAGGAGATTTAGTTATTGTAGAGCGTGGTCGGCAGGAAAAAAATGGTGATATTGTTGTTGCCTCGGTTGATAATGAGTGGACCATTAAGCGATATGAAAAGAAGGGGCGCCAGGTTACACTATTCCCGGCCAATAAAAAATTTAAACCTATTCGACCGGACGACACACTTTCTGTTGCTGGAGTGGTGGTGGCGGTGATTCGTAAGTATACCTAGTATGGCCTGGGGACATGCATCATTTCCAAACGCGATACTTCATATAGACGCGGACGCTTTTTTCGCCTCTTGTGAACAGGCTGTTAATCCTGCATTGAAGGCTAAACCGGTTATTACCGGTCGAGAGCGAGGCATTGTTGCTGCGGCGAGCTATGAGGCAAAGGCTTTTGGTATTAAACGCGGCGTGCGGTTGAGTGAGGCGCGTAAGCTATGTCCAGATGTAATAATTGTTCCTTCGAACTACGAGACCTATAGTTTGTTTTCAAAGAGGATGTTCGAGATTATTAGGCGGTTTACCTCTGATGTAGAGGAGTACTCTATTGATGAGGCCTTTGCAGATATTACCGGGTTGCGGCGTTCACAGAATATGTCGTACCCAAAGATTGCGGCCGCTATTCAGGAAACAATCAATCGAGAGCTAGATTTGCCGGTATCTATCGGTTTGTCATCTACAAAAGTTTTGGCCAAGCTAGGCTCCAAGTGGAATAAGCCATATGGACTGACAGTGATCTCTCAGCCAGATATTGCCGGGTACCTTAAAGATCTTGCGGTCGGTGAGATCTGGGGGATTGGACCGAATACCGCACGATTTTTGAACAAGCATGGCATAGTCACCGCGGGTCAGTTTACGCACCGTCCGTTCGAGTGGGTGGAACAGTATCTGAGTAAGCCGTACCAGGAGATTTGGAAAGAGTTGAATGGACAGCTGGTGTACGAGATTACAACGGAGTCAAAACGAACCTACGCCTCTATTAGTAAGACACGCACCTTCACGCCTGCCTCGACTGAATCTGGGTTTGTGTTCTCTCAGTTATCCAAGAATGTAGAGAATGCATTTATTAAAGTACGGCGTCATGATTTGGCTGCTCGTGAGATCTATGTATATTTAAAGACACAGGCCTTTCGATATGCCGGCATGCGGATTCGCTTGAACCGTGCAACCAGTTTCCCGAATGAGGTCATGCCGTTGGTACATGAGGTGTTCGATAAGTTGTTTCAGCCAGGAGTGGAGTACCGTGCAACAGGAGCGGTGTTGAATGAGTTGCAGACAGATGACGCGATCCAGATGAATCTATTCGAAAACCGGCTCAAGATAGATGATCAAGAGCGGATGTATGCCGGTATGGATAAGTTATCTGCGCGGTACGGGAAGCATGCTGTGTTCCTTGGAAGTAGTCTAGAGGCTAACCGCGTGAGTCAGCATCAGAATTACCGCGGCACAATTCCTGAGGCGAAGAAGCGTAGAGAGGGACAGCTGCACAAACGAAAGTTTATGAATTTACCGTTACTCGTTGGCAATGTGTCATGATCCTCGACTATCCCGAAGTATTTTTGCTCACGCGGCTGCATGTGCTCTTGCGCTAGCGACACTTCAATTTTTACCGATTATAGTTCTCCCGATGGTGTTTCCGTCGGCACTTGCTCTGGGGTAACCGGTTCGGCGAACGGCAGCTCAGGTACGACTATTTCTTTTTCGACGGAGATTTCTATCTCGTCATCGTCCTTGTAGTCATCATCTTTTGCTTCTTCTGTTACGCCGTCGACTCGTCTCACGGTGCTCGCTCCGCTTGTGTCGCTGTCGATTGATCCAGTGCCTGAGTAGGTGAGGTCACTTGCGCCGCTTACGTCTGCTTCAATATATTTTGATGCATGAACCGTTGCTTCACTTGCTCCGCTGAGCTCAATCGTGACTTCCTCAGTTATTAGGTCAATTGCCTCTAGGGTTGAAGCTCCGCTGATATCGCCGGTGAGATATTTTGAATATCCCGAGAGTATTGCTGTTGACGCTCCTGACTGATCGATTGTGACAGCGCCTACTAGAATTCCATTCATCTCGAAGGAGCTTGCTCCGCTGATATCTACATTCAGTCTTTCTTGACCTTCAGTAAATCCTTTTGCGAGTACTGTCGTCGCGCCGCTTGCTTCTACGCTTTCAAGCTGTGGTGAGATAATAGTGACGGTCGCGGTTCTGTCGAAGCAGGTGAATAGACAGATATGAAAGGCGTCAAAATGATCTATACGGAGAATGCCGTTGTTTACCTCTATTCGTGTTTCTTCGAGTAATTTTTCTGTTCCCTCAATCTGGAGAGAGAGCTCGTCCCCTCGAGTGACATTCACGGTGTACGCGTCGCTCACATCGATTCCGGTGAAACTTTCAATATCAATCGCTTGCACGACGGTGTCTTGTTGCATGACCTCGTCAACGCGCTCCTTTACCTCTTGTGCGTACTCAATACCAACAGTGCTCGTGACTAAACCAGCGACGATCCAGCCACCGATTATTACTAGGAAAACTGGGAGGAGCACGAAGTTACGACGTCGGATTAATGAGAGTCCCACTAGGAAGAAAAAGAGCGATGGTAGTAATGCGAGCATGTACGCTCCGATCACGAGTGCGTAGTACGCGGTTCCGGTTACGATGTCTGCGATCTGTACATCAACGAGATTGGTTTGTAGTTGAAATAAAAATACGACACCGATGAAGGTGAATACCACAATTAGGATGAATGAGGTGAGAGTGAACACCGTGCCCACAATTGCTCCTATGATCGGCAAAACTGCGAGTACAAACTTTTTAACTACTTGGAATACTTGCGCTATTAGCTGAAAGGGGAGTTCAACGATTTTTTCGAGTGTTGAATGGCTTTCGGTTTTCGATGAATCAGTATTAGAATTTGACGCGCTGGTTTTATGCTCGCCATTCTCAGCTGTTTTGTTTTCGTCCTTTGACGACGACGATGTTGGGTCATTTTTTAGTCCGTCAGCCCCAACAAGCTTTGATGTTGTCGCGTCGGTGGCTCCGGAACTAGCGCTTGTTCCTCCAGAGCCACCATCCTTCTTGTCGTCATCATTGTTGATGGCTTTTTTTGCTTTGTTCCAACCGCGCTTGATGCCTTGCTCGATATTATTGAGTGTCATCTGTTCACCACGCATTGCCATCTTGTCGGAAAGTGTTTTTGCTTCCGGCATTGCGAGCCAGAAAATAATATAGGCGATAACACCGAGGCCGTTTGCGAATGTGAGTATAAGGAAGATTATTCGAATGATGGTAGGATCGATCCCGAGGTAGTTTGAGATACCGGCGGCTACACCTCCAATGACAGCGTGTTCGGTATCGCGATACAGTCGTTTGCCGGCCCACGGGTTTTCTTTCTTCTCGCCCTTGTGCATGGATGCTTCTTCTTCATCATCCATTTCATCTACATCTCCCATGGCTTCAAGCGCTTCTTTAACATGCGCCATTGTGACTACATCTCCGTTAGACTTTAGCTTCTCTGTAAACTGTTCTGCGAATCGACTTTCGATATCGGCAATAATCTCATCCTGGTCCTCGTATGAAGCGAAATGAGCCTTTAGGTTGTCGATATATGCATTGAGCTCTGTGTACGCATCTTCATCGATGCTGAATTCAATGCCACCTAGGTTGATTGTGATGGTTTTTTTCATGATCGTTTGCTTATGCGTGTGATAGAGTTGGATAATTTTTTCCAGGTTTCTTGTAGTCCGCTCAGTGATTCTCTGCCTTTCTTCGTTAGTGTGTAGTACTTTCTCGGTGGACCGGTTTTTGATTCTTCCCATTCGTATTCTAGGAGCTCACCACGCTTGAGCCGGTTGAGTAGGGGATAGATAGTCCCTTCAACCACAATAAGGTCTGCTTTTTTTAGATCTTTGAGAATGTCCGAGGTGTACATTTTTTCTCCGGACAGCACGAGGAGGATGCAGTATTCTAAGAAGCCTTTTCGCATCTGCGCTTTTGTGTTTTCTAGCTCGTCTTTGTTTGGTGGCATATATTGTCAGGTACTTGGTATTACAAGGTACAGTGTATACCACTTACGGGAACTGTCAAGGGGTCTGTGCATAAGGCTCTTGCCGTAAGGCATGTGATCAACTATTCTGCGGTAATGAAGCCAACAATCGCCATTATTGGATCTGGTCCGGCAATTCCGGAACGGTTGGCTGCGGCAGGGTTGTACGCAGCATATGAGATGAGGATGTTTGAACGGGAGCTACCGGTGGATACACTGGTGGAGCAGATTCAAGATTCTTTTTCGGGTATTCCTGACGGTATCTTTGGGCGTGGAGATATAGGGTCTTTGAAGGCAGCAATTGTGGCTCGCCGTCTAGGTTTGGACGGTGAAGGAGTTCCATCTGTTGCCGCAGTTCTTGCGTGTCAGCATAAGTTGCTTTCGCGACGGGCACAGCGGTTGAGTATTCCCGAATCAACCCCTCGGGTGTGGCATATTGATTTGAGTGAACCTGAATCGGAGTTGCTTTTGCCGGATGATCTTGTTTTTCCATTAATTTCAAAGCCGTATTGCTCCAATTTTTCTCGATTGACAGCGGTGCACTATTCACGTGATGAGTTGGTTCAGTGGTTGGAGGAAAACGGAGATAGGATTGAGCAGCAAGGTGAACTGTATAAGAAGCGTATTCATGAGGCAGATCCTGAGGTGTCGGTTACTGGCGTTGTCTTGGAGGGGCTGGAGACCGGGATGCAAGCAACGATCGATGGGTGGATGTTGAACGGGCGCGCGGAAGTGCATGGGGTGGTCGATTCGATCTTTCTCCCCGAGACGCTGTCATTTTCGCGCTTTGAGTATCCGTCGGTGTTGTCAGAGCAGGTGCAAGAACGTGCGCGTGTAGTGGTTGAAAAGTTTTTGAATGGTATTGGGTATTCGAGCGGTTCTTTTAATATGGAGTTTTTTTATGATGCTGCTACCGATCGTTTGGCAGTTATCGAGTTTAACAGTCGCGCTGCTTCTCAGTTTCATCCTTTGTATGAGGCCATTCACGATTATCACGCTATAGAGGTCGACGTGCGGCTTTCTCTTGGTGAAGATCCTCGCTCAGTTATTAGTGGTCGTACAGTTCGTGAGGGGGTTGCGGTGATTCATATTTTGAGACGAACGGAAAATGCTCGAGTAGTGGGAGTTCCGAGCGTGGATGAAGCAGGTTTATTTTCACCTAAATACCCCGATGCGCATTTGAACTTATATGTTCATGCGGGAGAAACGTTGAGAGATATTGTTCAAGATGAAGACACTTTTCGTTATGGCGATGTATATTTTTTTGTAGATAGAAGAGTAGAGATTGAGGGTCATATTGAAGCGTTAGAATCGGAGATTTCGTTTGAGTTCGGTCCGATAGAGGAGAGTTGACATAGAGCTTAAAAATAAGTAGTGTGAGAAAGCTGTAGCTCATTTTTACGCGCACGATGCGCACTGTGGAGGTTCCTGCTGATGGCACTGTTTGACGGTTCGATTTCCGAGCGGCTCAAGAACGACCTGGGTCAGGCCCTGCTCCTGTTCTCGCTCCCTTTCATCATCTGGATGGTGATGGCGTTCGCCGGCAACTCCGGCTCCATCTTCAACCCGGTGCTCGGCGTAGCCGCGGGATGCTTCTTCGGCTTCACCGTCGATGGGGTCTTCTCGGGCTCCCCTCGGTATCGCCAGATCCTCTGGGCTGATGTCACGATCGGCGTCATCCTGTGGGGTAGCCTCGAGGCGTGGCTGGCGTTGTCTGCGACCATGGACGAGGCGACCGTTGCTCAGCTGACCAACCCGGTCGTGGTGATCGTGATCGGCCTGTTTTGTTCGCGTCTGACCATCCTCATCGAGAACGCGTACTACGCGAGGCTCGAGGAGAGGCAGACTGTGGACGTGGCTCTCCAGTCGCGTGTCGATGAGCTCGAGCGTCGTCTCTCTGAGGACTGGGATGACCACACCGGTCGCTTCTTGCAGCCGGACGAAGCACCGGTCGATCTGGACGCCCGCCGTCGCGGCTGACCGCATCACGTGACACCCTCGGTGGGCGTCGCACAGTTTCCCGCGGACGAAGGCACCATGCCTGACTCCGCTTCTTTTTTTATTTGTTATATGGAGCAACAGCTGCCTCAATAGCGTTTGCAATTTCCGTAGGTGATTTGTCGCTGTAGCTTTTTCGTACAAAAAGCGTGTGGTTGCCGTAACTGATTCCACTTGATGTAGCGAGCGTGCCCGGCAGCGAAGGGTCCTCCTTAAAAATGATACCGGTTCCAAAGAGACGAGGCTTGCCCCAGCGCCCCCACACACCTAGAATCGCCATTCGTGGCTTTTGCATGCGCATCTCGACCGATTCAATGAGTTCAAGCGGAATCGGGTAGGGGTCATATGCCCAGCCAATCCCAAAGAAGAGAGTGGTGTCGTTTATCGCTAGGAGTGTCGGAGGGCGTAGTAGGTACCGGATCATTTTGTATAAAATAACCAGTGCCATAATAACTACGAGCGCCGCGGCCCACTTGAATCGTGGATCTACGGTGGTTGTTGTGGTGAGCATATCGCCGGCTCGTAGCACGTCTGTTTGCACTATCTGTCCCGGTTCATTAAACACAAATCCCCACGGGGTGAGAGACTCGACTCCAAAGAACCATAATAGGAGCAAGGCTGCTACAGATAGAAAGCTGGTCATCCTCCTCGATAGCTTCACGGTAAATTTCAGGTCGTGCGGCTTGGTCTTTTTGGCTAGAGCGACGGCCTCGAGTTGGTGCTCCTTCATTTCTTGTACGTGATTTTGCGTTTCCTTCGCCCGCTCTGAAACAGTTGGGTTTTCACCGGCTTCACGGTCAGTTGGCTGCGGGTAGGTCTTCATATCTGTAGTATAGCAAATATTCTGCTATACTTCGTCTATGGAAATACATCATTATGAATCGGAGGAGGAAACATGGTCTGCCGCGGTAGATCGTCTGAATGTGTTGGTGGGTGCATCCTTAGACGCAGGCGTGTTGTTGCTGTTTTCCGGTGGGTCAGCGCTGTCCCTTGTTGATGGGTTGGATCGATCGTTGCTTGATCGACGTGTGACCTTAGCGGTGCTGGACGAACGGTTTACAGAAGAGGAGCAGGGTAACAATTTTGCGAAGCTCATGAGCCGTCCTCTCTTTACCGTTGTAAAGGAGCAGGGCGTGCGCACTATAGGAACAATCGTCCATGAAGGGGAACTGTTAGATGGGTTTGCAGACCGATTTGATGCAGCGCTTCATAAATGGAGAGCCGAGCATCCAGAGGGCGTCATTGTTGCAACCATGGGAGTAGGGAACGACGGGCATACTTCTGGTATTCTTCCATATCCTGACGCTGCTGATGAGTTTGCGGTATTATTTGAAGGTGAAAGTTGGGTTGTTGGATACGATGCCACTGTTGAGCGAAATGCGTGGCCCTTGCGCGCGACAACAACACTGACTTTTTTACGTGAGCAGGTACATGAGGCAATCGTGTACGTTGTGGGTCAGGGGAAGCAGGAGGCGTTTAGTAGGGTGACTGCTAAAGAAAGCGAGCGTGAGTCGCTTTGTGAGTTACCTGCAGCAATAATTCAGGAGATGCCGTCAGTTCATTTGTATACTGACCTGTCGATCTGATTTTTCGTTTTTAGAATAGATGGTGGCTTTTAGATAAAAAAAGTGGCGGTCCTCCTCAGGTCCGCCTGTCTGAGTCTTCTCGTCGTCCTCGTCGGTTCCACTCAACCATCGTGCGACGAAGTTCAGTCACCATGACTCGCGCGGATTGCACGTGACCGGCGAGCACCTCGGCGAATTCGCGTGCTTGAACGCTGTCGGTTGTCCACCAGCAGTGCGCCGCCTTGCTCAGCTCTGTGGTGAGTCGTGATCCGGTCAGCCACTGCACGTATCGCGTTGTCCAGAACGGCATGACGCGATCTTTGCCGCAACGGATGATCAGGAGTCGTCCCCCGGTACCGCTCCGACACATTTCGGTCAGGTGTCGGCTGGAGCGATCGAGTCCGAACAGCGCTTGCACCAGGACGCGTGCACTATCCGAACGTGCCTGCTTGTCCAGGAATTCGACTCGTCGTCCATCGCGATGCGCTGCGAAGAGGTACTCCATGATCTTCCGAGGGTACTGGAACGGTCGTCCCAGGATGACCGCGCAGAACAGGCTCCAGTAGAGCTCCATGATGGAGGTCCAGAAACGCGGATGCAGCAGTCCGATCAGCGACGGGTTCACCGCCATGCCAAGGGGCAGGAAGGGTGGCGGTGCGATCCAGATGAGCCGGTCCTGATTCCCCACGCGCTGTGCCTGGAGGTGAAGCGAGAGGACGCAGCCGAAGCTGTGACTCATGATCACCATCGGACCGTCGAACAACCGTGGACCGCCGATCATCACCGATCCGCCCATCAGGTAGTCGATGATCAGGATCAGCTCGTCGGCATAGTCGCTGGTGGTCATCATGCCGAGGTCGGGCTTCGGGCAGTGCTCCCCCAAGGTTGTCACCACGATGGTGCCCCGGTACCGACACTCCGTTCCGTCTCCACATCCAAATGTGAGGAGCAGATCGTGCCAGGTGGCCGCGCCGCGCTGTCCCCATCCGTTGATCAGGATCAGGGGCGGAGCGTACCGATCGCCTTCGCGCACGTAGCAGCCGCTCCGAATGGCCGGATGGAGACTGCCTCGGTCTGCCGGACGTATCTCGCGAAATCCCATCTGCTGCATTGCCGCGGAGAGTTCTTCTGTCGGGGTTTCTTCGAACATGTGTCCCCCAAAAAAGGCATCGTGCCTCGTTGGTTTCTGAATGGAAAAGTGCATAAATGCAGCGATACCTTCACATAGATGCGTTCCGTTGTCAACGAATCGGCCCATTGCATATGTGCCGTCGGCTTGGGTTTTCCGTGTGCTTTTTTCGACAAGAGCTGTCAGTTTGATATCATTGAGTAGTTCATTCCATTTAATTGAGTATTTTTTCTAGTATGAATTTTTTATCCACTCTTGGGTCGTCAGTCCGTTTATCGGTTATCGGTTTGTTCGTACTATTTTTTGTCATGCTTCTTCCTTCGGTGGTGTTGGCAGATGCTAATATTACTAGCCTATCCCTGACTACCATGGATACAGGAGCAGCCTCTGGAGTGGGAGATGTTGAGTTATCGATGGTGGTTGGTACAGCACTAACTGCAGCGGACGGCAAGCTGTGGGTGCGTGTAAGATCTGATGACGATCCTGATCCGAGCGCTTCTGGAGCTATATTTACAGGGAGCACTCTTGCGGTTGCGGGAATTTCAGGTACACAGCTTGTTTTTCCAAGTACAGGAGATGCGAACGGACTTTTCTTTAATCCTTCTGACGATATTTCGCCTGGTACATATTCACTTACTTTGAGTAGTCTCGAAAACTCATCAACAGCTAACTGTGCACAGATTGTGGCGTCTTCGGAAAGTTTTCTTGGTCCGAATACAGAGTACGCGGCGACGGATTATTTTAGTATTGGTGGCGCGACTGGGTGTGATACTTTAGGAGAAGAAACTCCCGGAGATGGAGACCCTGCCCCAGGTGACGGCGATCCTGCCCCAGGTGACGGCGATCCTGCTCCGGGAGATGGAGATGCCGGTGGAGATGGTGATCCTGTGGACGGTGGGTCAGGAGATGCTGCCCCGGATGATGGTGCTGTGCTTACGGGTATAACAGCTACGGTATTTGGAACAAATGTTGAGGTACGATGGCCTGAGTATGCTGGCGTAGAAATATATAGGGTGATCCTGTCTCCGTTGCCAGACGGTATTACCGACACCACAACCACAGGGACTTCTTTGTTACTGTGGGGATTTGACCCAAAGACAGACTATACAGTAATGGTCACTGGCAGCGATAGCGTTGGTGATCCGGTGATCGTTCCGTATGCGGGTGTCGATATTACTACCGAGAAGGCTATAGCGGATCAACGATTTAATCGTTCGATTATCAAAAAAAGGCAAAAGCGGAAATATCGTGTGAACTATAAGACGTTCCTTGATCGCCTAGTAGACAGAGAAGAGTTGTACATTGATCGCATTGCATTGGTGGTTAAGAATAGTAAACGAACAAAAGTTAAGAACCGCTTCAAGAGTCTTTCAGCCGACAACGTTAAAAAAAATATCAAGAAGAAGTTTACAAAAAAGAACCGTACGTACTATGTGCGTCTGCGTGCGTTTTACACGACCGGTGAAAAGACAAAATGGAGCCGTTGGACCAAGGCGCGGCTCAAACGCTCTGCCTCGTAGCGGCTAAGATTCGTCGACGACGCAGGTTACTTCAAAGATTCCGCAATCAGATCCTCCACAATCCTCACCTCCAATTCGGACGGAGTCGTTCGTGTACCCGTCGGGACAGGAGCACTCAATGGTTGTGGCTTGGCGTGCATGGATGAATCGTGCGTCAGTTGGACAGGTGTCACCGAGCGAGCTGTCATACTCTATCAACCCGTCATCTAACAACGACTGATAGGGGCGGGTTGTTCTTTCTATTTCTGGATCTGGCTGTAGAGACAGTGCGATGATCCCTGCAATAATGAACAGTACCGCGAGGATTCCAGCGCTTATTTTTAGTGTGTTCATCTATATGTTGTTTAATTACTTTTAAGAGTATCACGGGTCTGTTTCATGCCGCAATATAACCATTGCTTTTGCTCCAACTGAAGGAGTGATATACTTCGTGTATATGAAGATTCGTCGCTCACCATACACTGTTCTATTTTTACTGATCCTTGTTATGGTAGCAGGGTGGTGGTTTGTTGATTACATGGCATGGGACAACCCTCGGCTTGATGAGCGTGATATTCTTGATGAGCAACGTCGAGACACAGAGGTGGTGATTGTTGGTGATGAACATGTTTTTGCTGAAAATGATGATGCATCGGTTGATGATGCGGAGATCGTTGATGGATTCATTGTCGAGGAGGTTGTTGATAATTTATTTGTTCCGTGGAGTATTGTTTTTACCGGCGACGATCGTTTCTTGGTATCTGAGAGGAGTGGCGCGATCCGTGAGGTTATTCATGATGAGTTAGTGGAGAAGCCTCTTCATGTTTTGCCTGATGTATCGTCGACAGCAGAAGAGGGTCTTATGGGCCTTGCGCTTGATCCATTGTATAAGGACAATGGATATGTGTATGCGTGTTATGCGACCGGTGCTGACGATGTATTAACAGACCGAGTCGTGCGACTCACTGACGATGGCAATGCGTTGGTTAACGAGCAGATTATTGTTGATGGTATTCCCGCGGCGAAGTTTCATGCCGGATGCCGGCTCGGATTTGGTCCAGACAATAAACTGTATATCACGACAGGTGAGGCGACGAACAAGGAGATCGCGCAGGACCTGGAATCCCTTGGGGGAAAAATATTACGCGTGAATACCGATGGTACTATTCCGAAAGACAATCCGTTCCCAGATTCATTGGTGTACACCTATGGTCATCGTAATCCGCAAGGTATTACCTGGAATTCGCAGGGAGTGATGCTCTCGACCGAGCATGGTCCTTCTATTTTTGACGGACCGGCCGGTGGTGATGAGGTGAATGTGATTGAGGCCGGATTAAATTATGGCTGGCCACTAGTCTCGCACGATCAAGAACAAGACGGGTTGATGTCGCCACTCATTCAGTTTACGCCAGCAGAGGCGCCCGGATCCGCACTTGCATATTCCGGTGATGTATTTGCTGATTGGAAGGATGATTTATTTTTTGGAGCGCTCAAAGGAGAGTCCGTTATCCGTGTAGAGTTTGCTGACCAGGAGTCATTCGTGGTTGGCTCATATGAGCGCCTGGATTTAGGCGTGGATGTTGGCCGTGTTCGTGAGGTTGCTGAAGGACCAGATGGATATATTTATTTCACAACCAGTAATCGCGACGGACGAGGGTCTCTTCGTGATAATGATGATAAAGTGTACCGCATAGTTCCGCGTGGGCTGTAGTAGCGTCTACTCGAAGTAGCAACGTTCGACACAAAGAGTGATGCATGCCTGGCCGTTTTCACATGCGCTTCCACATTCGTCGTAGGTACCACCTACTTCTGAGCACGCTGCTCGTCTTTCTTGTTTCGCAGGGTTATTATCAAACCATGCTGTTTCCCATTCGTCGGATCCAGGCTCGATGGAATCCGAAGAGAGGTTTTGCCATGCAAGCGCTCCCGCTACAATGATGATGAGGGCTGTGATTACGATGAGGGCTGTTTTATTTTTCATATAGAGGTTCATTATTGTGCTTCAATCATACCACGAGGGTTGCCTTGACGGGAGTACTTCTATTAGGCATAGTGCGTTGGCGTTTAACGCAATCTGTGTCCTTTTTTCTGAACAGCGGCCACAGGTCGTTATGGGGAGTTGACATGAGTGAAGATAGAGATTGGGAAAGTGTTGCCCGTCAGTTGCTGCGACGGGTGCTGACACTGGAGGCCGGCATGGTCGCGGCCGCACGTGATGCGATGGTCGCTGGCGTGCGTCGTGATCCGGATGCGATCGTCGGGTTGCTCAGCCGGTTTTGCCGCATGGTCAGCGTCGATCGAGCGGCGGTGGTGAGCATCGCGGGCGGTCGATGCATCTTCCAGGCTGGCATTGGCAGCGAATTGCCGGTGTCTGGCGAGGAGATGCGGAGCGACGACGTCCTGACGGCGTTTCGAGCTCTGCAGCGGCAGGATTCGGTCTCCAGCCCGACTCCCGGAGTGGGATGGGACTACTTCCGCCCCTTGCGGAACGGTGCCGGTGACCTCGTGGGCATCCTGATGGTGGATGACACCTCCACCGATCGTCGGTTCACCGCGCATGAGGAGTCGCTGATCGTCGGTCTCGTCGACTTGCTGAGCACTGTCCTGGTCACCAGCACCGAGTTGACCATGCTCTCGGCCTACCAGATGGTGGATCCGGCGACGAGCCTGCTGAACGAGCAGGGGTGGCGTCGTCAGGCTGAGGCGCATGTCGCTGCGGCGTCCGCGTTCGAGCACGATCTGTTTCTCGTTCGCATTCGCTTGGACCGCTGCGACGAGCTCGTGGAGCTCTACGGTGAACGTGCGATGGATCGGGTGCGGAAGAACATCGCACGGTTTGTCCGTTCGTTGGCCGCGCTCTACCAGGTCGTTGGACTCATGGATGACCGGGACATCGTCATCATCGGTCGCGGAGCTCTCGTGCACGGCCACCGTCTCGGTGAGGAGGTGCGATCGAGGATCAAGCCGGCAGCGCGCGTCTGGTGCAGGACGCAGGAAGACGGGCTCGTCCCGAGTGTCTCGGTGGGCGTGACCCAGCTGTCGCCTCGCGGGCTCCATGCGGACAACCACCCCGCGTGTAGTGGCATGGTGGAAGAGGGGCTGGGGTACGCGATGGTTGCTGTCTTCGATGCACAGCAGAGGGGTGGGGACGCGGTCGCCGACGACTTCGATTCGGACCTGGCGATCTCGCTCGATTCGATCGATTCACCACGGGTGACGCGGCTCTGAACAATCCAGGCAGAGGTACCGAGTTCGGTCCTTTGCCTTCTTTTTTTGTTGATTTTTTCGGTCGGCTCTCGTAGACTATAGTTATGAATATTCGATTGAAGTCAAAAAGGCCATTATTTATTGTCGGAATTCTTGCGGTATCGTTTCTCTTCACACTCGCGTCTTCCGGAATTGTTGATGCTGCGGTAAAGAAACCCGGAAAGGTGCGTACACATTCAGTGCAGGAGGTGAAAAAGTATGGAGCTACTTTTAACTGGGACAAGAAGGCTCGTGCAAAATATTACCGGGTTCAGTTGTTAGATGAGGATAAAAATTTATTGAAAGAGTGGTCGCGGAATAAAAAACTGAAGCGCATTATCAAAAAGAAGAGTGGGTTACTATTACCCTCGGCTTCGTACGGGTATCGACTAAAAGCGTGTAATTCTGCTGGTTGTGGAAAGTGGTCGTTTAAAGAATCGTTTACGACAAAATCTGCGGAAACGGATGTGCCGGCAGAAATAGTCTCGCTTGAAGCAGAGACATTTGATTTGATAAATGATTATCGTGTTTCGAAAGGATTAGACCGATTAACGACGAATACTGCCATCGCTGCCATTGCACGTGAGCACAGTACGAATATGGCGAGTGGTGCGGTTGCATTTGGGCATGACGGGTTTTCTGATCGATTTGCAGATATGCTCACGCTAATTGGCGGTTCCGGTTCTGGGGGTGAGAATGTAGCATATGCAACAGATCGACCAGAACTCGCGCAGGTTATTGTTGATGGATGGATTGCAAGTGAGGGGCATCGAAATAATATTGAAGGTGCGTATGTGCAGTCTGGTATGGGAATCGCGTTCTCTGGAAATCGGTACTATTTTACACAACTGTTTTTGTCTAAGTAGAGGGTGTTAGGCAGCGTACTTTGTTTTTTTGATGTCTACAGATTTTCTTTTGATGGCAAAGTAGACACCTGTCATCATAATTGCGAAACCGATGCCCTGATATGCGGATACTGTTTCTTCAAAAAAGAGAACTAACGCGATGAGGCTGAAAAAAGGGAAGATGAGCGCTAGAAAAATGAATTTCGAGATATCGAGGCGCTTCAGTGATTCGTAGGCGATGATGGTTCGTATTCCTATAATTACAATGCCAAGGAATAGTATGAGCGGCCAGTAATTTGAAATTACCTCGCCATAACGCACTCCTGTTTCAAAGACTTGGGATATGGCAATGAAGAAAAGCCCCCCAAGTAGAAATCTTACAAGTACGATTATTTCAGGCGAAACGTGATTGAGGGCTTTCTTTGAGTAAAAGTTTCCAAAAGGGAAGGTGAGAGGAGCGAGTAAAATAATAAAGTCGCCGGTGTTCAAAGAAAAATTACCGTTATAGACAATAAGCGCCGACCCGAGCATGACGCCGCCGGCTCCAAGTAGTTTTAATGCCGTTGTTTTCTCGCCAATGAAGTGAGTGAATATGACAGTGTATACAATTTCGATGAGCAAGAGTAGGGAGGTGTTCACTCCTGTTGTCATGCTAGATCCGACGGATATGAGAAGCCAAGGGATGATAACAATGAAAAGTGTTACTAGCAGCATCGGCTTCCACGCTTTTCTATTAAGAAGTTCTTTCAGGTTCCCTTTAATGAGAACGTAGACCAAGCCAGTGAGACCACCTAGCAACGTAACTATGCCGATGAATGCAATTGGAGGAATGCTCTTTGTTCCTTGGTTTACGAGAACGGGAAACAATCCGTATAACGCTGCGGCTACGATTCCGTAAACTATCCCCTTTGTTTCTACTTTCATGTGACCGTTATGCGTTCGTTGTATGGAATCTACTTTTGAGTGATTTCTCTTTTTTTATAGACGAGCAGTAGTGCGGCTAGTAACAACAGCAGAAATAACGCGTCGTATATTCCAAAATCGTCCGTAATTGTAGCAAGGCTGTTCACGACAAGTAGGGCGGTGATGGCAGAATCAGCGTGACGCCATTTTTTGAAGAGTGCGACTACTGCTGAGATAAATAACGCTGCATCACATAAGAAAAGAGTGCCCATTATAACTACAGTCGACCGCGGTATATCGGTTTCGTGAGGAGCGATCCAGTACACGCCAGCGACGATTAAGATCACGGCGATACTGAGTAGTAATGTTGTAAGAATACTGCTATGTGCTTTTTTTGATATGTGCATATACCTATTGTGTTTTAATCTGTCTCCTTCGCACAAGAAGTAAAAGAACAAACAGGCCATTCATGAGAACCAGCGACGCAGGATAGAGCCAATTGACCACGGTCACAGATTGAAGTGCTATTATTCCCAGTCCAAACTTCAACGAGCTAACAGCAAAAGTACTGACCGTCTCTTCATTTGGCTTGTAATACGCTTTTCGAAATGTTGGAGCAAAACTGAGAGCGTCGGTAAGTGTTATGAGAATAACAGCAAGAAGCGGATTGTCAGTAGCCCACCACAGGATGAGGGCGGTGACTGATGAGGCGAGAAATAACCAATCAATCTTTGGGAAATCTCGTCTGCCCTTAATAAGAGCGATAGTGGCAATGGTGAAGCACGATAGTGCTGTTGCTCCGGTAACCCACGCGCCAGGCCCGGCACCCTCTGTGATTTGCGCAGCAAATGCGATGCTTGTCAGTACTCCCCACATGCCCCACGAGAATGCGTGCGGTTTTGTGTGGCCGCGAAATATATCGCGAAAGTAAGGAATGTAGCTCAGTACTCCTATAATAACGGCGATGGCGCCAAGTATTTCTCGGTAGTTATCCATATTCGAATGATACCAGAGTCCCGCGTTTAATGGGAGGAATTTGGTTGTGTTTTTTGGACAGAGGCGCGTTTACCCTATATACTCTTAATTATTGTGGAACAAAAAGAATTCCTTGTAGAAAAAAAAGTGAACATGCGTATTAGTTTCTTGAAAGAAAATCCAGTTATATTTATGGCGCGGCAGATATGGCGCCATTCAGTTGGTTTTCGTAAATCTGTCATAGGATATTTTACGCTTTTTGTTTTCGCGAACTCGATTGCACTTCTAGAGCCGCTGCTTGTTGCGACGATCTTGAATAAGATACAAGAGGAGGGAGTATCGCAAGATAATATGTGGAGTATTATCGCCCTCACAGGCTTGTTTATTGCAATTAGTGTTGGTTTTTGGATATTTCATGGTCCGGCTCGTATTATTGAATCACAGACAGCGTTTCGCATCCGTGCAGCCTATAAACAATACTTATTGGATGGAGTTATGAGCTTGCCATCTTCATGGCACACCGATCATCATTCTGGTGACACGATCGACAAGGTGGAGAAAGGGACTCGTTCTTTGTTCGATTTTACAGAGGGAACATTTGAGGTTATAGAGTCAATTGTTCGTTTTGTCGGTGCGTATATAATTTTGGTGTACTTTAACGTGCACGCTAGTTATCTTATTGCCTTTTTAGTGATTATGACGGCAACGGTTATTTTGCGATTCGATGGAATTCTTGCGCTTCAATATAGAAAACTTAACAGGTTTGATAATAGCATTTCGGAGAAAATTTACGACACCATCAGTAATATTACGACGGTCATCATTTTGCGTATCGAAAAGTTGGTCGGTAGCGCTATATACAAACGCATCATGAAGCCGTGGGGTTTGTACAGAAAGAATATTCGTACCAATGAAATGAAATGGTTTTTGGTGAGTCTGTTCAGTTCGGCGACCGTCGTATTAGTAATCGGTTCATATATGTATACAACAGTTGGACAAGGGGGTGTTGTTTTGTTTGGTACTGTGTATTTGTTGTACGGTTACGTTTCTAAAATTCAGGATACCTTTTTTCGTTTTGCGTACTTGTATGGAAGGATCGTGAGATATAAAGCGGCGGTACTTAATTCTGAAGAGCTAGCGAAAGATTTTCCGGAGCATCTTACAAAAGAGCAAACACATTTGCAGGATGGGTGGTCGCACATTGAGGTTCGCAGTTTGAGCTTCTCGTACCATGAAGAAACGAAAAAAGGTGAACGCGATCTCCACCTTGACGACATGAATCTTTCCTTTAGACACGGAGAACGCATCGCCTTTATAGGAGAGAGTGGTAGTGGAAAAACGACGGCATTAAAAATAATGCGTGGCTTATACGCTCCAGATTTTGTAGAGGTACTGGTCGACGGCACTGTGCTTGAGTCTGGTTTTCATTCTATGAGCGCTGATATGGCTCTCGTGCCGCAAGATCCAGAGATTTTTAATGCCACCATTGAGGACAATATTACAATGGGTGTTCGTTACAGTAATAAGGAAGTTCGTGACTATACTGACTTGGCTCAGTTCACGGAGGTTATTGGTCGACTACCTGATGGTATAAAATCATCAATTGTTGAAAAGGGCGTGAATTTGAGCGGTGGTGAAAAACAAAGACTGGCGTTAACTCGCGGTCTATTGGCGTCAGCAGATAAATCGATTATTTTGTTAGACGAACCAACAAGTAGTGTTGATTCTAAAAATGAGCTACAGATTTATGAGAATGTCTTTAAACATTTTCCAGATAAGTTGATTATTTCTTCGGTTCATCGACTCCATCTTTTGCCGCTCTTCGATAAAGTTTTTATGTTCGATAATGGCAGTATTGTAGCGAGCGGCAGTTTTGATGAGCTATCAAAAAAGTCCAAACCATTTAAGGCGGTCTGGGCTAAATACAAGAAGGCACTGAAGAGCTAGATTATGTCAGGTCGGTAAATGGTTTTTGCGTTATTGGTTCTAACGGGCAGTAATTGGTATACTTTGTTCAATGAAGATTCAAGCGGGTTTTTTTCTCACCATGGCGATCGGTATCGTTTTTGGTGTACCTGCACATGCGTCGTCCTTACAGGATGTAGATTCGTGGGTGTACCAATTACAAGATGCAGACGTGGAAGAGCTTGCTGCGACAGAGTACGACGTGGTTGTGATGGACTACTCTAAAGACGGAACCGATGACGAGGCATACACGAGTACACAAATTAAAAGCCTTCAAGATAGCGGAAAGATCGTATTAGCATATTTTTCAATTGGAGAGGCGGAAGATTATCGTTTCTATTGGCAGAATGAATGGTCAGACGATCCGCCGGCGTGGCTCGGTCCAGAAAATCCGGAGTGGGAGGGTAATTACAAGGTTAAATATTGGAAAACCGGTTGGTGGAATGTTGGTTTAGATCCGTACCTAACCCGTATTGAGGACGCCGGTTTTGACGGAGTGTATTTGGATATTATTGACGGGTACGAGTACTGGGCTGATAAGGGCCAAGGAACAAAAAAGTCTGCGAATCGAATGGTGGCGCTCATTAAAAATATTCGTGCAAATTTAGATACGGTCGACACACCTATTGTGTGCCCACAGAATGGAGAGGCGATTATTGATGACGCTGGTAAAAAGAATCGGAAGAAGTATTGGAAGGCGATAGATTGTATCGGTGTAGAGGATTTGTTTTACCACTCTTCAAAGTCAGACAGAAAGTATCGCAAGAAATTGTTCCGACGTTTTTCCGCCAAGAGCAAGGTTATCCTGAATGTGGAGTACATCAAGAAAAAAAGTAACTCTGCATATCTCACCACAGTAGGGAAACAGGACTTTTCAGTTATTCCGTACCGAGCTAAACCAAACAGAGATTTGGACAGTTTTTAGATTGTACAGCGCCCCGGCAAATTACACGTCAGGTGCTAATTTTTGAAGACGCGCTTTTTTTCGTTGGCCTAGAATGAACCACTCAACCCCTTTGGTCAGTGCGAAGAGTGTGATGAGTCCAGTCGCAGATGCATATCCGTGCCCTTCCATTAACTCCGCGTGTATGAGGATAAGGGGTAGCACGAGGTAGGAGATGCGCTGGATCCGTTTCCACCACTTGCCGAGATTTTTTTGGGCAATTTTGTTGGATGTCACATATAGCACGACCATTCCGAGCAACCCGAGAGCGCCGTACCACATATTTGCTCCCACGTCAGTGAGTACGGCGGTGAATACCGTAGGAGGCGCGAGGCCGACTTCTGCGGTGTAAAATAGAAAGTGGAATAGAGCAAAGTAGAATGTTGTAATGCCTAGCTGTCGTCGGTACCCGACAATTGTTCGCAATAATCCGATTCGTCGAAAGATAACGGATGCAGGTTTTACAAGTAATACAAAGAGCAATAGGTTCTTGGCAATTTCGCCTAAGTCTCCGTTGAGGTCGTTTGTGCTGGATGTAAAAATATAGAGAACAAGAAGCACTCCCGGTACGACGTAGTATGCGGCGCTATTTATCACCCAACGTGGGATGTATATTTTCCCCTTGAGGATAATGTTTTCGAGTATGTCTAAAATGTTCATATGTGCGTTGCTGTTATTACTGGTCGAGTATACCAAAAACCGCGTCGTTCCGACAGTGGCTTGTTTTGGTTTTTATGCAGGGCGTAATTAAGTACTGCGCGCTTTTTTTTGAACGATAAACACATAGATTAACTGGGTGATGGAATGGTGTTAGCGGGAAGGAATTGGGAAATTTTATAATTCTGCTCGTACGTATAGTTGGCATATTCTTCTGTAGTATGTTAGTTGTGTATATGATGTAGTAGTTACTAAAACCGCCACAGTACCGAATTATATGAAAACATCACAGCAAATATTTGTAGCAACAATGGTGCTGATATTCTTGGCAGAGGTAATCATGCTTGTCTTTGGCGTAAATGCTCTTTATGATATGTATCTTTCATCATTACGACCAGGGCAACAGTTCACAGACTCTTTTGTGTTCACTCCTCCCGAGCGCGCTACTGAAATAAATGCATGGGTACAGATGGAGTGCACCGATTGTCAGCCGACTCAAGTAGCTATAAAACAAATAGAGATCCCTACCCTCATAGAGAATCAGTTTGATACGGTCACCTCCGCTGCTCAGATAGCAAACGAAGTAGAATGGTCAGCTGAATATGCCCCGGTTGGATGTGATGATCAAACAGATAGTTGTGCTCACTTCATTCCGCCTGCTAATACATTTAACTCGTATGCGAATGTAGAGGTGACTGTATTGCCTGATCAGTATATTAGTTTACTATCGTGTGATATTACCAAGGAATGTAACCGACCGGTTGAACAACAAGAGTATCAGTTCCAATTAGAGGCTTGTCATGCCTCAACAAATAACAGCACCATTAGAGTCAGAGCCGGCATTGATTACCTTGAGTCACGTGTTCCGAATTCATTTCTTTCGTCAGAATTCAGTGATTGGTATGCCTTAGGTCAGGGAGATTGTCTTACTCTTTTGTAGCTCCGTTGATAGGCCGTGTCATGTATACTGCAGGCACTGTGTGATGAAGTACTCAATTATTAGATTAACCCTTCTCGTCCCGCCACCGCTCAATAAAAACAAAAGCGGCCCAAATGGACCACTTTTGTGTTTAGCGGGAGTGACGGGACTCGAACCCGCGACCTCCTGCGTGACAGGCAGGCGCTCTAACCAGCTGAGCTACACCCCCATATATGGGTAACAGGGGAGAGTATACTGGGTTTATCTAATATTGTCTAGAGTTTAGTGTATTTAGGGTTAGCTATTGACAAAACGGTCTTTTTACGGTATATTCTTTTGTTCATTTTGGGTGGGCCGCAACAGGTACGCTGTTGAAAAAAGTTGGAAAATCTGTCACAATAGGTTTATTCATACGTAGCTATACTATGGCGGGGAGAGATTCAAAACCAGGGGAAAAGGCACTGGGGCGAGGTCGTCGTACCACCGATCCTTTTGGTCGATACGATCCAGGGGACGTACCTACTGATCCAGGAAGGACTGTGCCATCGGGCCCTGATGAAGCAACTTTCGTGTCAACAGAACCAGAGGGAAAGCGACCGGGACGACCGCGAACGTCGGATAGTCCTTTTGCTGCACCGTCAAAAAAGCTAGTATCGCAGGTTTCTTCTTTAACTAATCAGGGGGATGGTGGTCCTTTTGCGGGTGAGGCAGGACTTTCTCGTGATGAAAATATAGCATCTGTTGCGATTAAGGGTTTTAGAGATGATACGCGCAAATTTTCACGCTATTTTTTTAATTCGCACAAGGTGTTGTCCAGTAACACCGATAAAAGAATTTCCGATTTGTTTGAGACAGATCCTGGGGACCGCCTAAGAACCGTGGTCGCAGAATTGGGTCAGGTCGGATATAATTTGAATGCCAGCTATGATCAAGGTGATGTTGGGCGTTATCAGGATGAGATTGTGAGGACGCGTAATTTACTTGTGAGTATTATTGACTTGGTTAGAGCAGCCCTTAGTGATCCTGGGCTTGGATTAACTCCGGCTGATCAAGCGCGTATTGCAGCCTCTATTAAAGACGGATTAGTGGTCCCGTTGCACAACAGTTTTGATGGGATTGTCGATATTACTCCAGGGGATGACATTGTTCTAGATGATCCATTGCAGACCGATGCGGATTTTACAGCTGTTAGAGAGAATGACCTTTCATTTGATGCGGATGAAGCTAATGATGCGGATGAAACTATTCGCGATTATGATCCAAATAGTGTTTTGATCACAGGTGGACATAGAACGGTTGAGTTGCCAGAACTTGATTTGGATGATACGGGCGATGATGATTATGACGATGGAGATGAGGCGGCTATTACCGGACGTTTTGATGCTGTTCCGGCTCCTTTAGAAGCTGAGAAAGACGTAGGTGTAGAAGCCGGATCGGAGACAGGCCTAGACAGTTTTGAAAAGATGATGACAAGGGTTGCAGATCTGCACAAAACATACCAGTCCGCTCTTGCTGACGTCCTCTCAGTTAATAATGGCGTTATTAGCCCTGATCACCGTTAGTATGCGGTTGTGGATGGTAAAGTAGCAATTGGAAATAGAACTGATAATGCATACAGTGATTTTATTGCTGCCTTGAAGGGTGAGCGCAGCATAATGGATAATCTGGAGTTGGATAGAGCAGCTCCAGAGCACCACCAAAGCCGTCTTATGTACACCGCATTGCTTTTAGAGGAGAGGTTGTTGGAAGGCATGGATTATATTGACAAAGCGTATACTGAGATAAACGGTACTGTTAATTTGGAGG
>FLOH01000804.1_pt1 | contig 56838 bp, 69 predicted proteins | sample 756751 | NCBI WGS metagenome assembly FLOH01 (sample SAMEA4026879, study PRJEB14308) | marine metagenome | biome: coastal water; material: water | depth 74 m
AACCCAGACCGTGGCGCAGGCCGGCAACCTGCTCACCTACCTCGGCGGGAGCGTGGTGGCCGCCGCCTTTTTCTTCGCTGTCTTCCTCCACGTCTTCCAACGCTGGCAGGCGGCACAATTCCGCTGGGCTGTGCTCCTCATGTGGTTAGGAGCCGCCGCCGGGATGAGCGTCTTCGGAGTCGATCGCTCCGTCTCGGTCAATCAACTTCACATTCTCTTCCTGCCGGTCATGATTTTTTACGGACTCGCCTTCCTTCTCCTGCTCGCGAGCCGCCTCGGCCTCGAGCAACCTTTCCTGCGGGGCGCCTTCATCACCCTTCTTTTTCTCGTCTCCAGCATCCCGCTCCTCGGCACCATCGCCCTCAAACCTCCGCTCCTCAATTGGCCGCCCTATTTACCGCCACTCATCTCGCGCTTCAGCCAGTGGGTGCAGCCTGGCGAGGCCATCGCGGCCGACATCCCTTGGGCCACCGCCTGGTATGCCGGGCGCACTTCCCTGCTCCTGCCGGAAAATATCGCCCAGTTCGAACTCATCCATACCGAGGGACTGCTGCGCGCCCCGCTGGTCGGCATTTACCTCACCCCCTTCAGCGGCGACCAACCCACCTACGAAACCATCATCCAGGGCCGCTACCACGAGTGGGCCCGTTTTGTCCTGCGCGAAGTCGATGATGAGGACCTGACCGGCTGGATGCTGCCCTCCGCGGTCAATCTGCCGATCGAAGGCCAGAGCATATTTTACGCGGACCGCCCCCGCTGGCGCTGAACACTCGCTTCACCATCGACGCCCCGCCCGCCCGCCGCTAAAAAAGAATCCGATCCGACCCGGTTGCACCGCACATGATCCATCAAGAAGACACGAACGTTCAGGATTTCGTCTACCAAATCGAGGCCGGATGGTTGAAGCCGCTCGTTCTGCGTATCCTTTTTTTTGCTTCCGTGGCGGCCCTCGCCGCCGTTTATCTTTTTGTCATCTTTCGCGGTTTGGACTCCGAGACCGCCATGGATCAGGCGCAGATCGGACGGCAGATCGCCGCGGGTTCGGGCTACACCACCCTCTACGTCCGTCCGCTCGCCATGTGGCAATTCCTCAACCACCGCGAGCAAATCCCCCCGACCCCCCAGCCGGACATCTACAATTTTCCCCTCAATCCCGTCTTCAACGCCGCCCTCCTCCGGCCGATCAAACGTTGGTGGCCGATGGAGCCGACTGATGTCGTCTATCTTGGCGACACAGTGATTGCCGCAGCCGGCATACTGCTCTTCCTCGGATCTGTCCTGATCACCTTCTTTTTGGTGCGGAGCCTCTTTGACCTGCGCATCGCCTGGTTGACCACCGGACTCGTTTTGCTCACCGACCTGCTCTGGCGGTTTTCCATTTCCGGGCTGCCGCAAATGCTCCTGCTCTTCCTCTTCAGTGCGGCCCTGTGGTTGACCCGTCGCGCCATGGTGGCGCGGGAAGACAAACGGACCGGGCGCACCCTTCTCTCCCTTGCCGGGGCGGCCCTGCTCTTCGGCCTCATGTCCCTCGCCCAGCCGCTGACCTCTTGGATGTTCCTCGGCTTCCTTGCCTTCGTCTTCACCTGGTTCCGTCCGCGCGCCATCAGCGGCCTGCTCGTCTTCTTCATCTACGCCGCCGTGGTGGCCCCCTGGCTGGTGCGCAATTTTCTGGTCTGCGGAAACCCGCTCGGGCTTGGCATCTTCAGTATTCTCGACGGGGCGGGCAGCTCGGAGTTCTCGTTCATGAGCAACCTGCAGCCCGATCTCACCGCCTTCGGCACGGTGCGCGCCAAGCTGCGCGGCGGCCTGCTCGACCAGTTTCAAAACCTCTTTTCTTACCTCGGCTACAATGTGGCCGCCGCCGCTTTCTTTCTTTCCCTCCTGCACATCTTCAAGCAACGCGTGCCCAACTTCTTCCGTTGGTCCCTCGTGCTCATGTGGCTCTTTGCCGCCTTCGGCATGGCCGCCTTCAGCCCGCGGGGCGCCGTCTCCCACAACCAGCTCCACGTGCTCTTCGTCCCCCTCTTCATCGCCTACGGCATGGCCTTCCTCATCGTGCTCTGGAACCGCATGGATCTGCGCTTCGCGCCGGCCCGTATCGCTTTTATCGTGGCCATTTTCGTCGTCTCGGCCCTGCCCATGGCGGTCAACATTCTCACCGCGCCGCCCGGACGCACCGCCTGGCCGCCCTACGTTGCCCCCTTCATCCATACGGTGGCCGATTGGATGGACCCCAACGAAGTGCTTTGCTCCGACATGCCTTGGGCCACCGGTTGGTATGGCGGACGCAACTCCCTCCTCCTTCCCACCACGGTCAAGCAATTCATCTCCATCCACGACTACGAATACCTGGGCGGGCCGGTCAACGGGCTTTACCTCACCCCCGTCTCGGGCAACCGTCCGTTCATCTCGCAAGTGGCCAGAGGCGATTACGGGTCATGGGCCACCTTCATCATGCGCACCGCCGATCTCTCCCGCTTCCCCCTGAAATATTTCACCCCCCTGCCCATCGACAACGAATGCGTCTTTTATTCCAACCGGGATCGCTGGAGCCAAGGCCGCTAACCCCAAGATCATGGCCGCCCGCAAAAAAGACGAAGCCCCGCAAAATTTCGAGGACGCCATGCAGCGCCTTGACGCCATCGTGGCCAAACTGGAGGAGGACAAACTTCCGCTCGACGAAATGCTCGCCCGCTACGAGGAAGGCGTGACCCTCGCCCGCTACTGCGGGGAGAAATTGGAAGCGGCAGAGCAGAAAGTGCGCCTCATTGCCCAGAAAGCGGATGGCACCGTGACCCTCGAAGAATTCGATGACCGCGAAGAAACTTAAAACATCCCTCCTCGCCGGGATTGACGGCCCGGCCGATGTCCGCGCCATCCCCGAGCAGGATCTCCCCCTCCTCGCCCAAGAAATCCGCGAGGAGCTCATCCGCGCGGTTTCCCAAACCGGCGGCCACCTCGGGCCCAACCTCGGCGTGGTCGAACTGACCGTCGCCCTGCACCGTGCCTTTGATTCGCCCCAAGACAAGCTCCTCTTCGACGTCAGCCACCAGGGCTATGTGCACAAAATGCTCACCGGGCGGCGCAAGGGCCTCGACACCATCCGTCAACCCGGCGGATTGAACGGCTTCCTCCTCCGGACCGAAAGCGAGCACGATTGCTACGGTGCCGGCCACGCCGGCACCACCCTCTCCGCCGGCCTCGGCATGGCCGCGGCCCGCGATCTCCGCGGGTCCGGCGAACACGTCGTCGTGGTGGCCGGCGACGCCGCTTTCACCTGCGGGGTCAGCTTCGAGGCGATGAACAACGTGGCCGAAACGACCAAACGCTTCATCGTCGTGCTCAACGACAACAAATGGTCCATCTCGAAAAACGTCGGCGCGGTCGCCCGCTATCTGAGCAAGATCACGACCCAACCCGCCTACGCCCACCTCCACGAGCAAGCCGCCAAGTTCATCAAAGCCATCGGCGGCCAAGTCGCCCTCGACCTCGCCCACAAGGTCGAGACCGGGATGAAGCACATGCTCCTCCCCAGCGTCATCTTTGAAGATCTCGGCTTCCGTTATTACGGACCGATCGACGGCCACGATACCGCCCTGCTCGAACGCACCTTCGAATTCCTCAAGACCCAGAACGAGCCCGTCCTTCTCCACATCCTCACGACCAAAGGCAAAGGATACTCGCCGGCCCTATTGCAGCCGGACAAATTCCACGGCCTGGGCAAGTTCCAACCCGAGACCGGGGAAACCGAGCCGGCGGCCACGCCGACTTACTCCCAGCTCCTTGGGACCAAGCTGGCCGACTTTGCCGACCACAACAACCGCATCGTTGCCATCACCGCGGCCATGGCCGGCGGCACCGGACTGGGTCTTTTCGAAAAACGCCACCCCGGCCGCTACCACGACGTCGGCATCGCCGAAGAGCACGCCGCCCTCTTCGCCTGCGGCCTCGCCACCCAAGGCTACAAACCCTTCCTGACCATCTACAGCACGTTCATGCAGCGGGCTTATGACATGATCATCCATGACATCGCCCTGCAGAATCTCAACGTTGCCCTCTGCATGGACCGCGCCGGGCTAAGCGGCGACGACGGCCCGACCCACCACGGACTCTTCGACATCGGCTACCTCCGCCACATCCCGAACTTCGTCTTCATGCAGCCCAAGGACGAAGAGGAATTCGTCGACATGCTCTGGACTATGGCCCATTACCACGCCGGTCCCATCGCCATCCGCTACCCCCGCGGCGCCGGCACCGGGGCACAGCCCAAGGAGCATCCGCAGCTCCTCGAGATCGGGCAAAGCGAGGTCCTCCGCCACGGCCGCCGCGTCCTTCTCCTCGGCCTGGGCAACATGGTTCCCCTGGCTGAAGAGACGGCCGACCTCCTCGCCGCGCAGGGCATTGATGCCGCGGTGATCAATGCCCGCTGGATCAAGCCCCTCGACCGGCAGACCCTCGAATTTTTCGCCCGCGCCGCCGAAGTGGTCTGCACCTTCGAAGACCACGTCCTGCACAACGGCTACGGCGCCGCCGTGATCGAAGCCCTGGCCGAGGCCCGCATCACCACTCCTGTCGTCCGCATCGGCTGGCCCGACCAATTCATCGACCACGGCAAAGTGGAAGCACTCCGCGCACAGCACGGAGTGACCGCCGCCGCCGCGGTCAAAAAAATCCTCGCCGAGTTGAAGGAAGCACCCGCCGTTGCCAAGGCCACGCCGGCCGCGTAGAGGCGGCGGAGTTTTCGGTGGTTCAGTTTTCAGTCCTGTCGCGTCGCCAGCCGTTTCGTCCCCAAATCGAGACAAGCCTTAGCCAAAACTAAACATGGCGAACTCTGTCTCCACCGACCGCCCAAACCTCCGAGCGGCGCGGTGGGCCTTCTCTCCACCGACCGCCCAAGCCTCCGAGCGGCGCGGTGGACCTTGTGTCCACCGACCGCAACAGGCGGCGGTGTGACCTTGGCATGCCGCCCTCTCCCGCCTCCCCTGCGGTTTTTCCTTTCTGCCAACCCTACGAGGGCCTAGGAAAAAGTTGTCCCGTTCTCCCAACCAACCCAAACCAAGAAAGGACCCTTCCCATGAACTGGTATCTCGACGCCTGGAAAAACTATGTCACCTTCACCGGCCGCAGCCGCCGCAAAGCCTACTGGACGTTCGTTCTCTTCAATTTTCTCGCCATCATTCTGGTCAATGTGGTCGACAATGTCCTCGGCCTGGCCGGACAAGACGGCTACGGACCCCTGACCGCCATCTACGGCCTGGCCGTTTTTCTTCCGGGTCTCGCCCTGGCCATCCGGCGTCTCCATGACACCGGGCGCAGCGGTTGGTGGATGCTCATCAGTTTTCTTCCGCTGATCGGTGTCATCGTTTTAATCGTTTTCTTTGTGACCGACAGCCAACCCGGCAGCAATCCCTACGGTCCGAATCCCAAAGACACGCTGGCCGCCTGAAGCAGGCGGCGGAGTGTTCAGTTTTCACCCCTGGGCGGCGGCTTCGCCGCTTTTGGAGTGCGGCGGCTTGACGCCGCTTTCCCCTGCGGCTTCCGACCACGAACGACCTCCTCTCCGCAGCAACCTTGCCAAACGCAATCCAGCCACGGATGAAAGAGGATTGTTTCCGGAGACAAAACTGCCCGGTCGCGGGGTCACCCGCGTCCGGGCATTATCCTCGTCGTTTATCTTCCCCCATCCGTGGCTAAAAAAGTTCCGTCTCTGAAACCACTCCTACTCAAACTCAAGTCTCCGCCCTAGCCGTTCCCCCCCTCTTTAACCTTCCGATCCCTGCGGAAATCGCTAAAATAAGAGCATGAAGATCGCCCCGCTGGAGCGCCTTTTCTGGTGGACGGACCGCACCGCACTCCCGCCGGAACGCATCGCCGCCCAAGCCATGGTGCTGGGCACTTGGGATGACATCCAAGAAACCCGGCGGCGCTATGGGAAAGACATCTTCGCCAAAGTTCTTTCGGCTCCCCCACGCGGGCTTTTCGACCCAAAATCCTGGTCGTTCTGGCACAAGAAGACCGGGGTCGTTCCCGTGCCACCCCTGCCGGAGCAACCCGCCCCATGGCCCCGCCGCTGAATTGGCATCTCGACATCCTCCCCGCCGACCAACGCGCGCTCTGGGAGCACAAGTTGCAGGCCGGCTTTCCCGGTTGGGTGCTTTATGGAGGCACGGCTCTGGCCTTGCGACTCGGACACCGCGCGTCGGTCGACTTCGATTTCTTTTCCGCCAGGCCGCTCGCGCCGTTGGACTTCCGCGAGGAACACGCGCTGGATGGCGACATTCTCCAAGCCGAGGCCAACACCCTCAGCGTCCTGCACCGCGGCGTGAAGCTCTCCTTTTTCGGCGGCCTCTCGCTCGGCGTGCTGAACCCACCGGATTTCCTGGGAGAGTGCCCCGTGGCATCGTTGGAAGATCTTGCCGCCGGTAAATTGGCTGCCTTGGTCAACCGGGTGGAACTCAAAGACTACCTCGACGTAGCCGCCCTGCTGCGCCACGGGAGCGACCTGGCTGATCTGCTGGCCGGCGCCAACGCCGTTTACCGCGGAGAGTTTCCCGTCGCGGCCTGCCTCAAGAGCCTCACTTGGTTCGACGACCCGGCGCTCGCGGAATTGTCGGGGAAAGACCGCCTCCTCCTCGAGCAAGCATCGCTGGCCGTCGATCAAGTGACCACAGTCTCCGCCTCCGGCCAAAAAATCGGACAACCCTGGTAAACGGGAAAAAAGACAGGCCACTGATGGAAGAAGATGAAAGAGGATTGTTTCCGGCCGGGTGACCTCGGCCACAAACAGGTCATCTCTGCCGGAACGAATAGTCTCCAGCCGGGGTCACACGGCTGGAGACCATCTTCTTAAATCTTCTTCAATCCGTGGCTAAAAAAATTCCGTCTCTCGTCACTCGCCACACGTCACTCGTCACAAATCGGCGTGTCGCTCCGCCGATTCTTCACGCCGCTTGCAACGCGTCCGGATTTTTCCTCGCCACGGCCAGGAGGCGCAAAGCGGCGCCGCTCGGCTTACGGGTGCCGTTCTCCCACGACACCGCCGTCACCTTGGGCACATTAAGTAGCGCGGCGAACTCCGACTGCGTGCAGCCGAGCTTGGCGCGCGTCTCGCGAATGACACGTGCGGAAATCGCTTTGACCGGCGGCGGAATGGTCACGCGGCGGACCCGCGCCCGCTCCTTTCCCGCGGCAAAACGCTCCACGCGGCCCACGAGTTCATTGCTGTCGAATGCGATTTCGGTCTTTTTCATCGGTTGTATTGTTGCTTGATGGTTTCCACCGCGGCACGCAGCCGCGCCAGGTCCTCCGGCGCGATGTTGGCTTTGGTTGATTTCGTGTAGAGCATGAAGAAAATAAATCGTCGTGCCCGCGGCAACCACAGGTAGATCACCCGGGCGCCGCCGCTTTTGCCGCGACCCGACAGTTTCATTCTCGCTTTGCGCAGCCCTCCCGAGTGGCGGATCAAATCCCCGGCCTCCGGACGGGCGGCCAATGCCAGTTGGAACTCCCGCAGGACTTCCTCATCGGCAACGCGAAGCAATTCACGGGTGAACGCCTCGAGTTCCACACAGGTGAAATCCATCGTTTACGCTTATACCATGTATAACTACTAGTCAACTCTGTTTGCCCGCCCGCTGCCGAGCGCCGTGGCCATTTGCGGCTTCGCCTCCGCTTCCAGCTGAAAACCGTTCTCTTCAAACTTCCTTCGGATGGAATCCGCCTGGTCGCGTGGACACCCGCGTCCGCGCGATATCCCCGCTTTCTAACGGCGTCAGTATGCCGGGCGGGCTATCTCGGGGCCGCTTGCTGAAGCTTTGTGCGCGTGCTTAGCGACGGCGGCGACGAATGACGTAGCCGGCAAAACCCGTTCCGGCCAAAGCCAGCATGGCGTAGGTGGAAGGTTCGGGCACAACGGCCGTAAAATCTGTTGCCACGCGGAGATTGCCAACGGTGAGGGATTGATCGGGTGTGGCACTCGCTTGACGGAGGTTGAAGCCATCAATTTTTACGGCGATTAGGCTCGACGTCGAAGTGACGCTTGAGGAAGAAACATCCGTGGGATCGATCCACAGGGTGGCAAAACCTGTGGTGAAATCATAGCCAACGACCATGCGGTAATCCGTGTTGTAGGCGAGATCTGAGCCCCAGACGGTTTCCGCCGTACCGGCTATTGTGGCGATGCCCGGGCGGTAGCCAATCGCTGAAAATGCGGCAATGTCCGCTCTTGCGGTGAAGTTGAAGGTCTCTCCCTCGCTAAAATGAGAAAAGTACTCAAAGTCCGTGCCGGTGTATGTCCCGGGATCGGCGACACTAAGGTCAAAGCCAAAATAAACACTCCCGGCTGATACGGCAGTGAAGGTGCTTTTAATATCCTCGCTGTTGGCGTCGGTTAGGACCACCTTGTTGTTGACCACTTGAATTTGATCTGCCACGCCGCTGGTGGTAGTCCAAGTGCCCCCAACAGCAGGAGTTTGCCCGTTCAACGTTCCATTGGTCGGAAAGTCATCGGAAATAAGGAGGTTGGCTGCTACAGGGTTCGCGGAGGCCAAAACAAGGAGAGTGAGCAATTTTTTCATAGCTGATGGAGTAGGTTGGTGGTTTGTGTTAAGACGCTGATGTACGCTTTTATAATTCGAGCATTGCTCCGCCACCACAAGCATAAAAACACATGTGACGAAAAGGTCACAAAGCTGGTCATCTTCAGGCGCTTCCTCCTCGGGTACCTTGGCCCGCACCACGGCTGATAAGGACCGTGTGCAGCAAGCTTCCCACGAACCTTTCAACCCAACAAAGGGGCCATTCGGGCCGGACTGTTGATCGATTCGATCAAGAAAAGATTTTCACTCTCCGGCGCCACGGGGCTTGTGCTGGTGGATGGCAGGGCCCTCATGCGGTCGGCGGAGACCAGGTCTAAAGCGCCGTATCGAGATAAGGGCGGAACGAAAACCCGAGCAACCCTGCAAAAAGCAAAACGCCCGCCGAGGCGGGCGTTTGGTGAAGAGATCGGTGCGCGTGCTTAGCGGCGGCGACGACGGATCGTGTAGCCGGCTAAACCTGCACCCGCCAACGCTAGCATCGCGTAGGTGGAGGGCTCGGGGACGGCGGCCACGGTTCCGTTAATCGAGAAGAGTCCACCGTTTACTTCATCGTCAGCAAAATAGGCGGCTGTTCCGCCCCCTACTGAGCGATTGACGTAAATTCGAAATTCGACGCTGGAAGTCACTCCTTGCAGTTCATCAAAGCCACTCGTGGCAATGGTAGTGGTCACCTTGGCGCTGTTTACAATAGAAAAACTTCCCAAGCTGTCTGACGTGGTGAAACCTGTCAGTGAACTCAAAAAATTGAAATCGAAAGTTGAAGTTGCGCTAGAGGCATCAGCATTAAAGGTTACTCCAGATATGTTAAGCACAAATCCAGTCGATGGAGTTAGAGAAAAGCTTTGATAAACATTACCTGAGATTGCGTCGCTGAATGTCGAGGTGGTTCGGATATCAAAACCCAAAGATCCGCCCGCAGTTCCAGCCGTGGCCCCGGACCCTAGAGCCAAGATCGCGGTGTCTAAGTTGGAGTCCGCTGTAAGTGTGATTCCGGTGATCGAATCATTGATGAAGTCAATCGGGTAACTACCAGAAAGATTTCCACCGGCCCCAGTTTCTTGGAAAGATGCGATCGTTTGGCCGTGCAAACTTGTGGTCGCAAGAATCACAGCAGACGATATTGAGAGCAGAATTTTTTTCATGGCTGGTTTTTCGGTGTGGAGTTTTGGTTAGAGTGAATCTTTGAGACAGGTGCAAATTCAACCGACCACGAGGCTGGTGCAAGGGAAAAAACACATGTGACGAAAAGGTCACAAAGCCGGTCATCTTCAGACGCTTATTGCCGGGATGGCTGGGCCCACGCGAAGGCTGATAAGAACAGTGTTCAGGGAGTTTCCAACGAACGTTTCAAGGCCAAAACGAGGCCGTTCGGGCCGGATTGTTGATCGGTTTGCTCAAGAAAAGATTTTCACTCTCGCGCGCCGACGTGTCTCCCGCGCCACGGGGCTCGACCCCCCGTAGTCGGCGCAGACCTCGTGCGATCGGCGAGCGCCAGATCTACCGCGGTGGCGTCCGCCTTCATCTGGCGGTCCCAATCATCGTCCTCAAACGGATGCAGCACCGACATCAACTCGCAATACTCCTGCGGCGCGAGCCGATCGATCGCTTCCTTGATTTTCGTGACTGTCGACATGATTAAACTCCTACTCCATCGGCCGCCGCCGGTCAATCGGGGCAAGCCCGCGACGCCCCCAAACTCGTCACAAGTTTACCTCAGGGGACACCTCCGCAGACTTCGGTCCAAGTTACAGCGGCGCCTCCCGCCGCCTCCCCTCCACTCAGCTCTCAAACTCAGGCCTCATCCCTCCGGACCCGCTTCCCCCGCGCTCTCCGTGCCCCCGTGAGAGTCCTCTGTCTTCCACCTGAGCCGAGTCCGCGAGACGGGCCTTAGCCAACACTGAACACTGCCAACTGCGGCAGTTTAGTCACTGCGGCGGAGCCCGCTCCGGCCTACTCACCGCGCAGCCTCGCACCTACCTCTGCTTCACCCGCGGCGCCGGGCGCGGGACGCTTAGAGGAATTTCCCCGGATTAAGCAAATCCTCCGGATCGAGAGCACGCTTGATCCGGCGGTGTAACTCGTCCGCGCCGGCCTCCACTGCCTCATTCCACCAACGCTTCTTGGCCAGGCCGACCCCGTGTTCCCCGGTGATGGTTCCGCCCATGGCGAGCACGCCGCGGAACAAGGCGTCGAGCGCGCGCTCCATGCGTTCCTTGGTCGCGGGATCATCCGGATTTTTCACCATCAGATTGACGTGGATATTGCCGTCACCCGCGTGACCGAAGCAGGCCACCGGAACGTCATAGTCGCGGCCGAGTTGCGCCCCGAACTCGACCAATTCGACCAATTTCCCCCGCGGCACCACGATATCTTCGTTCAATTTTTTCAATCCGGTGGCCTTGAGCGAGGCGGAAAATCCGCGCCGCAGGGCCCAGAGCCGATCGCATCCTTCGGCCGTCAGCGCGCTCTCCACCGAGACCGCGCGGGCCCCCTTCAAGAGCGCGGTCAATTCGGCCGTCTCCGCCTTCACGCTGGCCTCCTGTCCGTCGATCTCGACCAGCAAATGCGCCTCGCCTGCCGGGATGGCCGTTTCGGTCCCCGCATGCCGGCGCGCCGCCTCAAGGGTGAAGCGGTCGGCGATTTCCACCGCGGACGGCAAATGCCCGTGCGCGAAGATCGATTGCACCGCCGCGGCAGCGGTCGGCATGTCGGGAAAACTGGCCGAAAGGACGGCCCGGACCGGCGGCCAAGGGAGCAGGCGCAAAGTCGCTTCGGTGACGATGCCGAGCAGGCCTTCCGAGCCGGTGAAAAGACCGACCAGATCAAATCCCGTTTTGTTTTTATGGGTGCGCCCCCCCACCCGCGCCACCGTGCCGTCGGCCAGCACGACCTCGAGTCCGAGGACGTAGTGGCGGGTCACACCGTATTTCAAACAGCGCGGACCGCCCGCATTGGTCGCGATGTTTCCGCCGATGCTGCAATCTTGCAAACTCGCCGGATCCGGCGGGTAAAAAAGTCCCTTGTTCCGCGCGGCCTCCTGCAAATGTCCGGTGATCACCCCCGGTTCGACCACGGCGACAAAGTCCTCCGCGCTCACCTCTTTGATCCGGTCCATCCGCGCGGTCGAGAGCACGATGCCGCCGCGCACCGGAACACAACCGCCCACGTAGCCGTAGCCGGCCCCGCGGGTCGTCACGGGGATTTTTTCCCGCGCCGCGATTTTCATCACGCCGGCAATCGATGCGGTCGAGCGGCCGAAGACCACGGCCTCAGGCAGGGTGCGGACAAACCACTTGTCGCCCGCCGCCGCCTCGCGCGAGGCCTCATCAGTGCGCACGCCGTCGATTCCGGCCACTTGGCGCAACTCGTCGATGATCCTCGCGTCCACGCGCTTACATTCCCATGATCTCGTAGCCGCCGTCCACGTAAAGGACCTGACCCGTGATCGAGGCCGCGCCGTCGCTGGCCAAAAAGACGCCGGTAGCGCCGAGTTCGGAGGTCTCGCAGCTGCGCTTGAGCGGCGCGTGCTCCTCATAGTGCTTCATCATGGAGGAGAATCCGGCAATACCGCGGGCGGCCAAAGTTTGCACCGGGCCGGCGCTAATGCAATTGACCCGGATCTTGTGCGCTCCGAGGTCGTAGGCAAGGTAGCGGGTCGAGGATTCCAGGGCGGCCTTGGCCACGCCCATCACATTGTAGTGCGGCACGACTTTCACGCTGCCGAGATAACTCATGGCCACGATACTGCCCCCACCGGTCATCATCGGCGCCGCGGCCCGGGAGAGCGCGACGAGCGAGTAGGCGCTGATGTCCAGCGCAGCGGAAAAGGCCGCGCGCGTGGTGGAGACAAAGTCCCCTTCGAGGGCTTCCTTCGGGGCGAAGGCCACGGAATGGAGGAGCAGGTCGAGCTTGTCGGTGTGTCCTTTCACTTTGTCGAAAAAGGCCGCAATTTCCCCGTCTTTGGAAACGTCGCAGGGGTAGACGGGAACATCCGTGCCGAATTCCGAAACCAACTCCTCCACGTTCTCTTTCACCCTCTCGCCCTGGTAATTGAAGATGAGCTTCGCGCCCGCTTCCTTCCACGCCTTCGCGATGGCCCACGCGATACTGCGTTTGTTGGCCACGCCGAAAACCACCCCTGTTTTGCCTTCGAGAATTCCTGTGCTCATAAGCCGGGAAGCATCCCAGAACCCCGGCGCCAAGGTCAATCGCGCCGTCAGTCTTTGTCCCCGTTGCACCCTGTACCGCGGCCCTACCCTCTCCAACCCATTGCATGACCGCGCCCTCCGGCTTTAAACTCCCTCCATGTCCGCCTGCTGCCAAAGCACGACCTCCGGGGGCGAAAGCGAGGAACTTGTCCTTAATCGCGAAGCCAAAACCTGGCTGCGCTTCGGTATGGCCGGACTCCTCGCCGCCCAGGCCATGATTTTCAGCCTCGCGGTCAACATGTCGCCGGTCCAGGGCAATGCCCGCTGGATGATCCACGGGGCCCTCGCCCTTTCGGCCCTCGGTGTGTTCCTCCTCGCCGGTCTGCCCATTCTCCGCGAGTCGTGGGCCGCGCTCCGGCGCGGGCGGATTGTTTTCGAGCAGTTTTTCCTCCTTGGCATCGTCGGCGCTTTCCTCGCCTCGGTGCACAGCTCGATCACCGGCACCGGCGGGGTCTACTACGAAATTGTCGCCGTCCTGGTCGCCATCTACACCTTCGGCACCATTCTGGCGCGCCAACGCCGCGATACCCTCCGCCGCTCGATCGAAAAAATCGGCGCCGCCTTCGATTTTTGCGAGCGGGTCGACCCCAACGGCCACCGGGAACGCATCACCGTCGACCGCATCGTGCCCGGCGACCAAGTGTTGGTCGGCGCCGGGGAAGGCGTGCCGATTGACGGCACGGTCTCCGACGGAATCGCCCTGGTTTCCCAAGCGGCCCTGACCGGCGAGCCCTATCCGGTGGTCAAGCGCCCCGGCGACAGCGTCCTGGCGGGAAGCCGCGTGGAGGACAGCACCCTGCGCATCGCCGCGGTCTCGCGCGGACGCTCGCGCCGGCTTGATGCCCTCCTCCGCTCGATCGAGGAAGCGCGCAAAAATCCCGGACGCATCCAACGCGAGGCCGATCGCCTTGTCTCTTGGTTCCTCCCTCTCGTGCTGGTCATCGCTGCGCTGACCACCCTCGGCTGGACCCTGCAGAGCGGCTGGATCACCGGGGTGTTCAACGGCCTCGCCGTCCTCCTCGTCGCCTGCCCCTGCGCGATGGGATTGGCCACGCCGGTCGCCATCTGGTCGGCCCTCGCCGCCTTGGCCAAACGCGGACTCTTCGCCCGGGGGGGCGACGCGATCGAAGCGCTCGCCCTGATTGATACCGCCGTCTTCGACAAAACCGGCACGCTGAGCGAAAGCGATGCACGCCTTGTCGATTTTGTCGTCGCTCCCGGGGTGGACAGGGCACAACTGCTGCGCGAAATCGCCGCGGTGCAAACCGGCAGCGGACACCCCATCGCCCGCGCCTTCCGGTCCGTTACAGCCGCGGACTCCACACTTTTGGCCCGCGCGATCCGTGTGCTGCCGGGCGCAGGCATCGAAGGCACCTTGCCCGATGGAACGACGCTGCAAGTCGGCAACGACGGCATCCTTACTTCCGGCGACGAAAGAGAATCGCTGCACACTCAGCTCGCCACGGAGGAGAACGGCGGCCACGAGATTTTCATCCGCCGCGACGGACGGCTTTGCGGTCTGGCCGTGGTCCGCGAGTCGCTCCGCGATTCGGCCCGCGAAGCCATGGCACAGATGAAAACACTCGGCATCCGCACCATCGTTATGACCGGCGACCGCGAGGAAAACGCGGCGCGCTTCGGCTTCGACGAGTGTCTGGCCGGACTCACCCCCGACGCGAAATTGCGCGAGGTGGAAAAATTGCGCGCGGCCGGAAGCAAAGTTCTCTTCATCGGCGACGGCATCAACGACGCCCCCGCCATGGCCGCCGCCACGGCGAGCATCGCCATGGGTGCGGGCAGCGAGTTGCCCCGCGAGACAGCCGGACTGGAACTCAACGGACAGGACCTGCGCGTCGTCCCGCAATCCATTGCCCTCTGCCGTGCCACGGTGCGAGCCATCCGCCGCAACATCGCTTTTGCGGCGTGCTACAACATTTTCGGCATCGGCCTGGCCGCCGCGGGCATCCTCCATCCCATCGCCGCCGCCCTCATCATGCTCGTCTCGAGCCTCACCGTTACTTGGCGCGTGCTGCGCGAGACTTCCGACACCGCGCTGCAAAAATCCGCCGCACCCCAAGAGCCCCTGACCGCGCGTCGGGTCTGGGATTTTCCGCGCGTCGAGCGCCTCATCTTTGCCACGGCCCTCGCCTTGCAGGGACCGGCCATCGCCTGGCTCGGGGGTTTCCACGGAGCGGGGGCTGCCGGGTTTATCGTCATCTTTCTCGCCGCGGGTGGTGCTGTCTTGCTCTGGTCACGTGACCGCATCTGGTCGCCGGCCGCCCGCATGACCATGGCCATGTTTAGCGCAGGAGGGCTGGCCATGCTCGCTGGGTGGTGGGCCGACGCCGGCTTCGCCGCCGTGGTCCGCGAGGGCGTTTGTCTCTGCGGCTGCGCCAAGTCAAATATGGGCCTGGGACTGCTTGCCACCTTCACCTGGATGGATACGGGGATGCTGCTCGCCGCTATGCCCGGGCTTTTCGTTGATCGGGAAATTTTCCGCTCCATCTCCTCCCGGATCTGGTGCTGGCTGGCCGGGCTGGCCGGCATGTTCCTCGGCATGGAGGCCGGGGCTGTCGCTCTGGCCGGGTTGCCCGTCACGGCCGCCCCGGCGCAGTTCTTCTTCACCTACGCCGCGATGGTCCTCGGCATGTGCCTGGGTATGCTCGCCGGCTGCGAAGGTGCCCGTCTTCTCCAGCGCCGCGCATGAACTGGAATGCCCGGGCCCTCTCGGTCCTGCTTTGCACCACGGTCGGCTCCCTCGCCCAAGATGAGGCACGCCAACCGGAGCCGTGGACGAAATGGGACCTGGCGAGCGGAGATTGGGACCGCAACCGGCCGCTTGTCCAGTACCGAGGCGCGACCTTGATCAGCACTTACACCTCGCAGGTTTGGGGGAATGTGGCCGGCGGGTTGCAGCGCGGGGCAACCTATTCCGGCGTCCTCCAATTCGGCGCGGACCTTGATTTGGAGAAGATATTCGGCTGGCAAGGTGCATCCTTCAACACGTCGTGGGTCTGGAACGCGGGGGGAAGCCAGACCACAGACCTGACCGGCGCCCTCTTCCCGAGCAGCAATGTCGAAGGACCGGACGGTTTCCGTGCCCTCGACCTGTGGTTGCAGCAGAAGTTTTTCGACGACGTCTTCACCATCCGGGCCGGCCTGTTCAATGCCGATCGTGACTTCACCATTTCGGAAGGCTGCCAGCTTTTTCTCAATTCCGCCTTCGGTTGGCCCCTTCTTTACAATGGGAATCTCGGCGGTCCTCCAGCCTACCCGTTCGCCGCACCCGGCCTCTACGCCGCGGTCGAGCCGGGGGGCGGCTGGAAATTCCAAGCCGCGATCATGCAGGGCATCGTGTGGCCGCCGGCGGAAAATCCGACGAACTTTTATTGGCGGCTGACCCGCGACAACGGCCTGCTTTACCTCGGCGAAGCCGAATACGGCTGGACGGAAGCACCCCTGCCCGGCACGGCCAAGCTCGGCGTCATGTTCAATTCGGGTTATCCGGACTACGTCGACCAAGAAGGCAGCGCGTGGGGCGGATCGTTTGTTTACGGGATCATCGACCAGATGCTCTGGCCGGAGCCCGCGGCGGCGGAGAATTCGCCGCAAGGTCTCGCCTGGTTCAACCGCACGGGATTCACCGGCACCCCCGACCGCAATCCGCTCGGGATGTTCTTCAACTCGGGATTCACCTGGACCGGCCCGTGGCCCGGGCGCGACGATGACGCAGCCGGTGTCGGCCTCGTCTGGTCGCGGCTGACCCCGGGACAGGCAGCACAACTGGAGGGGAACAACCGGGGCAACGAATTCGTGGTCGAATTCACCTATCAGGCGCAGATCACACCGTGGTTCGAGCTGCAGCCCGACCTCCAGATGGTCGTGCAGCCGGGGGGCAGCACCGCGATCCCCGGCGCGCTCGTGCTCGGACTAAGCGCCACGATCGATTTCTGAACGGGCCACGAGCGTCAGCTGCGCTCCGCGAAAAAAATCTCTTCCCGTCAGGTAGGACGCGGCGTCCCCGACGCGCCGGGAACCTTCACTTGAACAACGTTCCATTCTCCCGCGCCGCTTCAAGGTAGATCGCTGGCAAAACCAATCCACGCTCACGCAAACGCACGGGACGCACCGCCACTTCAAAGTGATCCGAAACCAAGGCGGGCGGAGCGCCTGGCGTATCCCGCGCGTCGAGCCAATCCAAGGCCAACCCGATCGCTCTGGCCCCGCTGTCATCCGGCGGTGGAGAAAAACTCAGGCCGCCACCATCCTCGACAAAGTTCACCTGTGTGCCGATCGGCAATGGACGCGCCTGCTCCTCCGTCCAGCGATTGATCTCCGCCGCCTTTACGGTCACCCCACCCTCACCCGGCAAATCATGCGTCCCGAGCACCAGCAAAACATCCGTTTTGGCCACCCGCTGCACGAAAGCCCGCCAATCCTCCGCCGTCGCCACCAGCGCCGCTTCATCGACCGACAACGGCGACCAATCAAAGGCCCGCGCCTGCGTCATCTCAGCCTCCCCGGACTCGGTCTCCACCCCGATCACCGCGACCGTTGGCGCACGCCCCGGAAAAAGATCCATCACCGCATCACGCACCGCCGCAAACGGCAATCGCTCGGCAATACCCGAGACATTGGCCGCGCCCGCATAGCCAAAGTCGGCTGGCGGGCGATTGAGCGAGACATAGAGGATGCGCGGACTTTCCCGTCCGACATAATCCCGTGCGACCAGCGAATTGGCCTCGTCATCGACCGCGATGAGCACATCCGGCTGGAACCGCGCCACGGCCCGCCGCGCTTCCGCCCGCGCTTCCTCCACACGGCGCGGTGCCGCCGGGTAATCCAAGTCGAGGTAGTTCCGTTCGACCGAAAGAGGACGCCGGTTGCGGGCCAGCGCCTCATTCATCCCCCGGTCCACCTGCTGCGCCCACGAGGAGTCTGCGCCCGCCGAGTGGAGGACCAGAATGCGCGGCTTGGTCGCGTTGAAGAACCCCAGGAAAACAAGGAACGCGGCAAGAAAACCGCCGATGAGCAGATTTTTCCAAAGATTTGTCATAGCAAGCCGAGCCACTGCCACCACGGGATCGAAGCGAAGACGAAGACCACCCGGGCCAGATTCATCCACATGTTGTAGCGCAAGAACCCCCGCTCATCGCCCAGCTCGAACAATCCGGACGCCCGGATTTGCATGATGCCGTTCGTGCCCTGATGACGGAAAAACGAGATGTCACTGAAGACGGCCGCGCAAAACACGCAGATCCATGGATTGATCCCCTGCGCCGCCGCCACTGGGAGGAGGATGATGGCCGAAGTGAGCATGCCCGCGGTGACCGGCAAAACCAGACGCACGGCCAACGTGGTGAGCAAGGAGGCCACGATGAAAAACGCGATCCGTCCGTCGACAAATCCGTAAACCTCACCCGTGGCCCGCGCTAAGGCTTGGGCCAAGCCAAGGTGATCCATGATCCGCATCATGCTATCCATCCCGAGGAGGAAAAAAATCATCGGCCAATCGAGCTGCTTTTGGAAATCCTTGCGCAGCAGAGTTCCCGTGAGGAGCAACCCGAGCAGGACGAAGCCGGCCAGGTACGACGGCTTCACGTGGTGCCAAGTCACCGTCGCGCAGCCGACCAGGAAAAAAACAAACCCCGCCGCCGCGATCCATTCCGTTGCTTTGAGCGGACCCATTTCCGACAACTGCCGCTCCATGTGGGCGCGGGGCAAAGGTGCTTCCGGACCGGACGGAAACAACCGGGGAATGACCAAAAGGTGCGCTGCCGTCATGCCGAGGGCCGCCACTCCTGCGGCCACCAGCCAGAAAAGTCCGGCAAACTCGGCCTGCACCTGCGGGGGTAGAAAATTCAGCGCGGCGATATTCGACGACTTGCTCGTCGCCATCATCGGCGAAAAAAGCAAGGCACCGCCGAACATCGCAGCGAGCAGCGCGGTCAGCGCCGGGCCGCGCGCCGGCAACTTCAAACCAGTTGCCATATCCTTGAATACCGGCATGAGCATCGACATCCGCGCGTTGGTCGAAGGCATGAGCGGCGAGAGCAGATAGCCTGTGCCAAGCAAAGTCACCTGATGCCAGACCGGTTTGTCCGGCAAGCGGAGCAGCAAACGCAGCATCAGGCGGTAACTCAGTCCGGAAGAGCTGATCACCGCAGACAAAGCATAAACCCCGAGCAGCAGCAACAAGGCGGGCGAGGAAAACCCGGCCAGCGCCACCTCCGCCGGCGCGAGTCCGACAAACAAGGCCGCCACCACCGCGACGAGTGCGGGGACAAACTCCTCGACCAAGTCGAAGACCCACAACAAGACCGCCGCCGCGAGCAGTGCGCTAAAGATGGCCGACTCCACACTCAACCCCGAAGCCAATCCCAAGACGTAAACCACAGGCGGCAGGGCAAAGACACATCCCCAGCCGAAAATTACGCCGCCGGGCACACACACCTCCTCCGTATGCCGTCCGCGCACCAGCGCGATGACCGTCATGACCAGCGCCAATCCGGCCAGCAGTGCGAACACCGGCCAATGTGCGGTCATAACCTCGGAGAAGCGGGAATCCATGAAGAACGAAGGCCTTTTCTATCCCGAAACCACCGTCGACAAAGCAACAAAATCCCATCCTCCGCGGCGCATGACTTGATGGCATGCTCACACCCTGCATGATATTTTCTCTTTTCCACGTTCCGACAGTTCAACGGATAAGTGAGGCTGTCTCGGCCAGCTGCACACCGAAAAGATGCCCCTTTTTCTGGTGGCACGACAGGTAGATTCCTCGACCCTAGCCGGAGAAACTAAAACGAAGACGGTTTTAAAAATGTCAGGATCATTTCCTCCGCTTCGGCGGCGGCTTGGGGAACGAGGCGGTGTTGCATGTGGAAACCATGCGGCATTTTTTTGCCGATATGGAGTCGCACGGGAGCGCCTGCGCTGCGGGCCCGGTTCGCAAAATCGACGCCATCGTCACAAAGCGTGTCATCCTCTCCGACAATGACAAGGGTTTGAGGCAGGCTCCCGAGATCGCCGTGGGCCGGACTGGCGCAGGGATCGGTCCACAATTCCTCATCGGGTGCATAAATGGCTCGCTGGAAGGCGAGAAGTTCAAGGCCATTGTAGGGATGATCCTTCCCCGAGCGTCTCATGGAGGCGTGTTTCTCGAGATTGAGGTCCAACACGCCACAATTCAGCATCAACTTTTCTGGAAGGCTCATCCCTCGGCCATGGCAAAAAAACCAAAGTGCCGCGGCCAGGTTGGCGCCCGCCGAGTCGCCGCCAACCGTGACCTGCCCGGTGAACATTTTTTTCATGGCGAGAAAAACGCCGACACAATCATGCAAAGCACAGGGGTATCTATCCTCCGGAGCCAAGCGGTAATGAACGGCTGCCACCGTTTGCCCGGATAAAGCTGCGATGCGTTTGGCCCACCCGAGGTGTTTCCCTGAAGCGGGCGCAATCCATCCACCGCCATGCAGATAGACGAAAGCATGAGTGGAAGGCTTGGGTGGCGTGCAAACTGTCACCCGCACATCGATTCCGGCATCAAGGGAGGCTAGGCAGATCTCGGAGACTTCGACTTCGGGGAAATCATTCAAGCTCGGATGGTCTTTTTTTCCCCACAAATCCCGAATCTCCGCCACCCAGCGATCGCGCATGGGAACTCCCGGCACGAGTTGACGATACAAATCTGCCGCCGGACCGCTCAACATCTCTGCGGTGAGGCCGCTTCTCATCGGCCACCGGCTTTGGCGGATTTCACTTCAGCCATCGCCGCCTCCACATTCAACGCCGCCGCCAACCCCGCCAACAAAGCAAACACCGGCCAGGGCGCGACCAAGAGCTCGAAAAAGCGGGTTTCCATGATGATCGAACGTGAGTTCTATCCCGAAACCGCCGTCGACAAAGCAACAAAATCCCCGCCCCCCACGGCGCGCGACGTGGTGGTATCCCCCCACCCTGCATGCTGTTTTCTCTTTTCTGCGTTCCTAGAGTTCAACGGATAAGTGAGGCGGTCTCGGACAACCGTATGCCCGTGAAAGTCCCGAGAATGATCATGCCATTTCACTCCTTGCTATCGGTGGCTTTCGGCCCCGCTTGAAATACACTGCTAAGGAATTAATTTCGTGAAAACGACTTGGACAAAATTTTCTCCCTTGGAAGCATTTTTGCGAGTACTAATCTTGCGAAACGCTAAAAATCAAACCCAAACAATAATGACAACTCCAACAGAAACCGATGCACTCGTAACCGCTGTGAATGAGGGAAGTGCGCGATGGATAGCGGCATTCAATTCCGGGGATGCGCAGGGGTGCGCAGAGGCCTATGAAGGCGATGCAGTCATGAACGCCCATCCCATGGGAACCTTCAACGGGCGCACAGAAATTCTGGCTTTCTGGACAAAGTTGATCGGTGACGGTTTTGCCGAGGTTGAATACATTGATCCCCAAGTCGAGGTCTTGGATTCAAGCAAGGCTGTCATCAAGGCCAGTTGGAAAATGAACAAAGCCAAAGGAATTATTCATAGGGAATTGTGGGTACTCCAGAAGGACGGAACGGCCAAATTGCGCGCGGACGACTTCGAGGTTACTGGATAAGATTTTTTCCGTTTGGAATCTTTTTCAAGAAAATGATTCATCCATTAGATTGGAGTACAACTCAGTCTAAGGCGACATTAAGCGCTCTTTATGGCGTTGCCTCCCTGCACGGCACGGAACCGCTTTTGGAAGAGGAAAAGGAGCTCATTGAGGGGGTCAGATCCATCATCCTCAAGCACCCTGAGGTGGATTACGAGAATGCGCATTTGCAACCCGCTGAACTTGCCGAACTCGTTGAGGACGACCTGCACAGGATGCATGCCGCTCAGTTGATTGGCTTGATGCCGTATGCCGTTCGGCCTTTTTCCACAACGAAGCTCTACATTGCCGAGAAGTTTCTGAATGCTCTGGGTCAGGACACGCACCTCATGGAGGACTATATTGGAGCGCGTCAAAAGCATGCTTTGAACATGGAGTATTGCGCCCTACGGAAACTGGGGCGCGATGTCTTTCCCCGTGCCGATCCCAATGGCAGAAATGACGAGGTTCTTAAACTCATCAAAGAGGCTGAAGGTGATCCCCAAGTCCTTGCGCGCTATCAATCTCTCAAAGACTATCCAAAAGGTTCTTTGGGAAGAGGTTTTTACGATTTCTATTCCCAATTTGACTGGCCCTTGCCCGGCGACCCCCTGTGGATTTCCGAGGATTTGACCGTGCGTCACGACTTGGTCCATATCCTCTGTGACTACGATATCTCGATTAACGGCGAGTTTTGTGTGTCAGCTTTCGCTGCCGGAAACTCCTCCAGATTTAATTGGATGATCGCCATGCTAGGATTCACCCCACCCTACGTATCTACGGAAGAGCACTTTCATCCGGACCAATTTTTCGCGGCTTATCAACGAGGCGTCGACGCCACTGAGTCATTTGTGGACGCATGGGATTTCTGGCCTTTGATGGAGTTGCAAATCAGTGATCTGCGCTCGAGATATAATATTTCAACAGATCTTTGACTGCCTTGAGTCGGATTCAGCTGAGAGGAAAATACTTTCCGCCTACCGGGACGTTGATCCGGAGTCTGAAGCTGGAAGCGGGTGTTTTCTTGGTCAGATGCTTGCTGCGCAAATTTTCAGATGCAATGTTGGCAAGCGGTGTGCGCCCTGCATCACGACAAGGCGGGCACGGTGCGTGCGTGGGCTGGGAATTCGAGCCCCCAGGGCGCACCTCCCCGCCGCCAGAGTTGTCAGTTTTCTGGGAACACCGGCTCGTTGTCGTAGTCGGGGAGCGGATCTTCGAGCCAGGGTTTGATGACCGGCTGGACGAGTTCCGGCGGGTCGCGGGCAGCGTCCACCCGCACGCCAGCTCTGCCCACAATCCGAGGTGGGCGGCGCAAGCTGGCCATTATCCTGAGGAGCGTCATCCGCAACAGTCCAGTCGAGAGCAGTGCGATCTGCGATGTTTCGACCACCGAAGATGATTTTTGGGGGATGTCATCGGCAGTCTTTTAATCGGTGGGGCAACGCTCGGCCCGTGATAGGCTTGGCCTTGCTTCCCGCGGTTACTTAAGGCATGTCTGTCTGCATCACCGCGGCCCCTGCTACAAATAGGAGACAAGCTGCAGACGAAAGAGACTGTCCTTAAGTATTGCCTTAAATCGGCGTATTTCGGGTGTGTCGAGATCCCCAAAGTGCTGATTATCCAACGTCCCCGTAGTTCAACGGATAGAACGAGGGTTTCCTAAACCTTAAATCTGGGTTCGATTCCCGGCGGGGACAGATTTTCGAGGGATGAAGACGGAAACCTGAGGCCTGAGTGATTTCGCTGCGGCCGGAGGCCGGAAGCCCTCCCCTCAAGTTTCCAACTCAAGTTTCATCCTTGGATTCTCCGGCCTCCCCCCACCAATGTCCCACCCCCCGTGTTCCACTGGCGGGCGTGAATACCTTCATCGACCTCCTCTTCCTCACTCTCGTCCTTACCGCCACCGTCTCCGCCCTGCTCCTGCTCGTCGAATTGTGGGAGACCTCCCGACGCTGAACCACCGCAGATCGCCAGAAAACGGCAAGGTCCGCTGGCCTTGGCGAACTGCGGCCTTTTTCTTTGCGGCATGGCTGACCGTCCAAAAGTATTCCTAATCTCAATCCAAATCTCTCCCTAAAGCTTCGACCTCGGGAAGGCAGGCGGTTTCTTCGGAGACCACCCTTGCATTTTTCAATAATCGTTAGCCAATCTAAGCTCAGTTATCGCCATGTCTAAAAGCGCTGCCGCAACCATTCACTCTGTTATCCGCACGATCCGCGGCCGCAAGGTCATCCTCGATACCGACCTGGCCGCAATCTACTCCGTCACCACCAAGCGCCTCAACGAGCAGGTCAAACGCAACAAAAGCCGCTTCCCGGGGGACTTCATGTTCCAGCTCACACCCGCGGAGAAGCGGGAGCTGGTCGCAAAATGCGACCACCTCACCACCCTCAAATTCTCCAAAAGCCTCCCCTACGCTTTCACCGAACACGGCGCGATCATGGTGGCCACCATCTTGAGCACCCCGCAGGCTGTGAAGATGAGCGTCTTTGTCGTGCGCGCTTTCGTGCGCATGCGCGAGCAACTGACAGCGAATGCCGCCATCCTCCGCCGGTTGGCAGAGATCGATCGCACGCTTCTCCTCCACGATAAGGATTTGTCCGCGCTGTGGGATCGCCTCCAGCTTTTGCTCGAGCCGCCCGATGACGAAGCGGCCGATGAGTCGAAAACCGAAATCGGCTTCCACGTTCGCGAGAAGGCCGCGCGCTACACAGTAAAACGCACCCGACAACAACGCTGACCACCTTCCATGACGGCCATCAGAGCCTGAACAGCAAACCTCGCAAACGCTTGCTGCCGCCTTGCGGCCCGCCCGACCATGGTGTTTAATTCTCCCTGCTCCAGGATGGGTGGCAGAGTGGTCGAATGCGCACGCTTGGAAAGCGTGTGTGCAGCAATGCACCGAGGGTTCGAATCCCTCCCCATCCGCCATTTCGCCGTCAGGCGAACTTGAAGCTTCTCGGAGGGATGAAGAGCGCCGCACAGCGGCACAGACCGACCAAAGGTCGGCCCCGCAGGGGTGAAGGCAGAAAGCCGAAATCAACATTCGTAGTTCGAGCTGTTAGACAGGTCGAGCAACGCGAACCGAAGGCGCCAGCCGAAGATAGCCCATAGGCAAACAGCCGGAGCGCAGCACAGGCAATCCCTCCCCATCCGCCACTTTGCCGCAGGCGAACTTGAAGCTTCTCGGAGGGATGAAGAGCGCCGCTCCGCGGCACAGACCGACCGCAGGTCGGCCCCGCAGGGGTGAAGGCCGAAGGCCGAAATCAACATTCGTAGGTCGAGCCGTTAGACAGGTCGCCTCACGCGACCAATCCCTCCCCATCCGCCACTTCGCCGCAGGCGCTTGAAACCTCTCGGAGGGATGAGAGTGCCGCTCCGCGGCACAGACCGACCGCAGGTCGGCCCCGAAGGGGTGAAGGGGCCTAAGGCCGAAATCAACATTCACCGTTTGAGCCGGGGCGTCGGGAGCGACTCACACCGAGGCCTGTCGCCGGATCTTGCGCTCGAAGCGTCCGGGCGACGGGAACAATTCGCCGATGCGGGCCATGGCCAGATCGGCCAGCGGTCCGGGTTGGCGTCCGAGCGCGCACTGCAAATAGACGGCTTCCTTGAGCAATTCGTTGAAGTCGCTCTTCACCGCTTTGTCCCAATCCCCAGCCGTCAGGTCTTTCTTCCATTTGGCCAGTTCGAAATCAATGAGCACCGCCCCGGCCGGCGATGGCGCCACGGCAATGTTGTGCAATTCCATATCACCATGGACCAAGCCCTCCTCGTGCAACCGCACTAATTTGTCGAAAGTCTGGCGACAGAGCCACCACAAGCCGAGGGCCGTGGCGAGATGGACTTCCTCGGCAATCTGCACATTGTTCTCCACCGGCTCGACCCCGAAGGGGGTGAGCCGCGAGTAAGGTTTGCCGGGCACAAAGCAGGAACGAAAGGTGTCTGCGGTGCAACCGATGGGTGGCGGGGCGTCGAGAATTTCCGAGGCGCGTTGCTGGTTGGCAAACTCGGCGGAAGGGTCCCCACGCAGGCGGCCGGGAAAATACGTTTTGCGGAAATGCATCGGATATTTTTCCGCGAGGGGGAATGCCCTCCTCGTGTCCTTCCCGGCGATGACCATTTCGGCGGACATCAGTTGCAGTCCGTTGGCCTCGCGCCGCGTGATGGTGCGCATGACGAAGTCATGGTCCGGAGCGTAGCGAATCAGTTGGGCGTATTCCGGGGCGAGCAATACCTCGTTTCGCGGGGATACGGGGACCATCATTTGTTCCGGGATTTGCATCAACCCGGCCAGTTTTTCCCAGCGGGCAGCCGTTGCCAACCCCGAAGGCTCAATCGCACAGTTGCCGCACCTTTGCCCAGCTCAGCCCGGCTTGGTCGCGGTCGGAAAGCACCGGGATCTGCCCTGCCTCGAGGGGCCACGGAATGCCGACTTCAGGATCATCCCAGGCCAGCACCCGCGCGTGCGGCGGATCCCATGGTGCGGTAACTTTGTACGAGTAGACCACGTGGTCGCTGAGCGAGAGAAAGCCGTGGGCGAAGCCGGGGGGAAGCCAGAGGCTCGTGTGGTCACCAGCGCGCAGGACGAGACCCTCGGCACGACCGAAGGTTGGTGATTCCGGACGCAGGTCGACCGCGGCATCGTAGACTTCCCCCTCCAGCACGGTGAGCAACTTGCCCTGCGGATGCCGCGATTGGAAATGGAGGCCGCGCAAGGTGCCACGATGTGTTTTGATCAGGTTGTCTTGGATAAAATCAGCAGCGATGCCGCTTTGAGCCAAGTCATCGCGGTTCCAAACCACGGAAAACGTCCCGCGGACATCAGCCTGCGCCACGCGTTGCCAGAGCAGCATCCCATGTAGTGAGGTCGAGAGGACTTCCATCATGGCTCACTTCATAGCAGGCCGAGCCCGGCGGAGTCACGGGCGGCTTTCGGCAAAAGCACCTGGCCGCAAGGCGGCAGGCTGGTGATGCACCCGAGCCGGGGACGGTCCGGGAGCCGTCGCGACAAAAGCAAATCGCGCCGGGACGGCGCGATCCACCTGGTTGAAATTTTCTGATTCCGCTACTAGCGCGAGTAAAGTTCGACCACCAGCTGCTCGTTGACCACCGGCGCGATTTCTTCGCGGGTCGGGATGCGACTCACCGTGCCGCTGAAGTTGTCGCGATCGACGACGAGCCAATCGGGCACGGTGCGGATTTGCGTGGCTTCCATCTGGCGGGCGGCCAAGGCGCGGGGCTTGGGCGAGTCTTTGATCGAAACGACGGCGCCGGGCTTCAGGTTGGCCGAAGCGATGTCGTTCTTGCGTCCGTTCACCTTGACGTGGCCGTGCGCCACCATCTGGCGAGCGGCGGTGCGGGTGCGGGCGAAGCCGAGGCGGTAGACGATATTGTCCAAACGCGTCTCGAGAAGTTGGAGCAAGGTCACGCCGGTGATACCGCGGCGGGAAAGCGCGGTCTCGAAGTAGCGGCGGAACTGGCGCTCGAGGACGCCGTATTGCGCTTTGAGCTTCTGCTTCTCGAGCAGGGCCAAGCCGTATTCCGAGGTCTTGCGGCGCATGCCTTTTTGTCCGTGCATGCCCGGCGGATAGCTCCGGCGCTCGAAATGTTTAGGCGAGCCGACGAGGAAAATGCCGAAGCGGCGGCTCAGTTTGGTTTTGGGTCCGGTGTAACGTGCCATGAGGAAGTATTCAGTTTACAGTGTTCAGTTTTCAGTGATCCGCACTACACGCGGCGGGCTTTGGGAGGGCGGCAGCCGTTGTGGGGCACCGGGGTGACGTCTTTGATCACCGTGATTTCGAGGCCGATGGCTTGGAGCGCGCGGATGGCGGACTCGCGTCCGGCCCCGGGGCCTTTGACCCGCACTTCGACTTCTTTCAGTCCGTGGCCCATGGCCTGGCGCGCGGCATCCTGCGCCACGAGCTGCGCGGCATAAGCCGTGCTTTTGCGCGAGCCTTTGAAACCGACTTTGCCGGCGCTGGAGGCACCGAGCACGGCACCGCGCTGGTCAGTGATGCTGACAATGGTGTTGTTGAAGGTGGCCAGCACGTGGGCGATGCCTTGGATGACGTTCTTGCTGCCCTTGGCTTTGACCACTTTGGCCGGGACGATGGGGGCGTCGAGGGAGAGCATGTCGTTGGCCGGGGCGGCCGCTTCGGCCGCTTTGGCTTCGCCTTCTTTTTTCTTGGCCGTCTTGCCTTTGGCCGCTTTGGGTTTGGCCGCCTTTTTCTCCGCGGCGGGTTTGGCTTCGTCGGCGGCCGGAGCGACTTCCGCCGCAACCTCCGCCTTCACTTCAGCCCGGGCCTCCGTGACGGGATGGTGTTCCGCATTTTCGTCCTTGCGGCGGGCATCCTGCGATTCGCCGAGAGTTTCTTTCTTTTCGTCGCTCATACTTCTTTGGGATTAAGTTTTACCGGCTTTGGCGTCGGGGTTTTTCTGCACGCCAACCGTCTTGCGGGGCCCCTTGCGGGTGCGGGCATTGGTCGATGTGCGCTGTCCGCGCACGGGGAGTCCGCGGCGGTGACGGATGCCGCGGTAACAATTGATGGCCTGCAGGCGTTTGAGGTTGCCCTGCAATTCGCGGCGCAGGTCGCCCTCGATGAGGATACCGGTGTTGCCGATGATCTGGACGATGAGCGAGATTTGCTCGGGCGAGAGATCCTTGGCGCGGGTGTTGGGATCGATGGAGGCTTCGGCCAGGACGCGTCGGGCGACGGTCGGTCCGATGCCGTAGATATACGGCAGGGAGGCTTCGATGCGTTTGTTGGGCGGGATTTCGACCCCGAGGAGGCGTGGCATATGCGTGTTATCCTTGTCTTTGTTTGTGGCGCGGGTTTTTGCAAACCACGCGCACGACGTTGTTCCGCCGGATGATCCGGCAACCTTCGCAAAGGCGTTTGACTGATGCTCTGACTTTCATGGTTTGGTCCTCGTAATTTTTTCAGTAGGTGATGCGTCCTTTGCTCAAGTCATGCGGGGACAACTCGATCATGACTTGGTCGGTGGACAAGATGCGAATGAAGTGCAGGCGCATCTTGCCCGAGAAGTGCGCGATGATGCGATGACCGATGGGCAAAACCACCCGGAACATCGTATTCGGCAGCAACTTGACAACCTTTTGCATCTACTTGAATAGCGTCTTTTTTCGCCATGTCAAAACTTCCGGTTCATCTTTTGTCACCAGCACGGTGTGCTCAAAATGGGCCGAAGGCAGCCCGTCGGCCGTCACCACGGTCCACTTGTCGTCCAAAACCCGCACCCCGCTGACCCCCAGATTGATCATCGGCTCGATAGCCAAGGTCATTCCCGCCTTGAGCTTCGGTCCGCGGCCGGCTTTGCCGTAATTAGGGATCTGCGGATCTTCGTGCAATTTGCGCCCCACCCCGTGTCCGACGAATTCGCGGACCACCGAGTAGCCGCGAGCCAGGGCGGCCTGCTCAATAAAGGATGAAATATCCCCCACCCGGCGGCCGTGGGTCACATGGGGGATGACGTCGCGCAAGATACGAGCGGTGTCTTCGACCAGGCGGTCGACTTTGGGCGGGACCACGCCGATGCGGATGGTGGTGGCATTATCGCCGATCCAGCCGTCTTTGTTCACGCCGACGTCGAGCTTGAGAATGTCACCGTAAGCCAGGCGGCGGTCGCCGCCGATGCCGTGGACAACTTCTTCATTGATCGAGATACAAAGGTGGCCGGGAAATTTGCGGTAGCCGAGGAACGCGCTCTTCGCCCCGGCTTCGTTGATGAATTGGGCGCACGCATCGTCGATGTCGCGCGTGGTCATGCCGGGCGTGACCAGATTCTCCAATTTGCCGAGCACCCCGGACGCGACCCCGCAGGCTTTGCGCATCGCTTCAATCTCGCGCTCGTTCTTGATCGGGATCATCGACGACAGGAAAGGAAACCGGACGGACACAGGGGGTGGAGGCGGGCTAATTGCCGCTGGCCAAATAGGCCGCGGTGCCGGCAATGACGATGACGCCGATAAAGGCCCAGATCCAAACCAGCGCGTTGGAAGAAATAACGTGCCCACTGCCGCCGGCAGTGCGCTCGAATCGTCCGCGGATTTTGCCGCGGCGGAGGAAGCCGTCATAGTGACGCTGCAAAAGATGCGTTTCGACCTGCCTCATGGTGTCGAGGGTGACGCCCACGATGATGAGCAGTCCGGTGCCGCCGAAAAACTGCGCCGTCATATAAGGCACATTCATGCCCTCGGTCAGCATCTGCGGAAGGATGGCAATGAGGGTCAGAAAAACGGCACCGGCGAAGGTCAGGCGCGTCATGGTGTAATCTAAGAAGTCGGCCGTGGGCTTGCCCGGACGCACACCTGGGATGAAGCCACCGTATTTCTTGAGGTCGTCGGCGATTTGTGCGGGTTGGAATTGCGTCGCCACCCAGAAATAACTGAAGAAGAAAATCATCGCGCCGAAGAGGGTGTAATAAAGCCAGCCGCTGGCCAGCATGGCGGAAAGCTCGTTGGCCCAGCGATGCGTGGGGAAGGCCATGCTCAGGATGGTCGACGGGAAAAGAAGGATGGCCTGCGCGAAGATAATCGGCATGACACCCGCATAGTTGACCTTGAGCGGCATGTATTGGGTTTGGCCGCCGTAAACTTTGCGTCCGACCACGCGCTTGGCGTATTGCACGCTGATGCGGCGGGTGGCTTGGGTCACGGCAATGACCGCGGCAATGACGATGATCAAAAAGGCGATGAGCAGCACGAGAACGACCGGGCTGACCGGGGCCGCTTCCCCGCCGGCCGGGACGAAGGTGCGCCAGGCTTGGATCAATCCGGCGGGCAACTGCGCGAGGATGCCGACGGTGATGATGATGGAAATACCGTTGCCGATGCCGCGCTCGGTGATCTGGTCGCCAAGCCAGACGAGAAACATGGTGCCGGCGGTGAGCGTGATGACGGTGAGCAGACGGAATCCAAGGCCCGGATCCGAGACGAGTGGGACGCCGAGCCTGTTGATCGTGTCCATGATGCCGGGCAAAAACGGATTCGACTCGGGGCTCTCGAAGGAGAGCGCGAGCAAATAACCCTGAAGCAAACAAAGGATGATCGTGACGTAACGGGTGTATTGGGAAATTTTCTGGCGTCCTCCGTCCTCGCGCGAAAGACGGCTCAGTTTCGGGATCACCGCGGTCATGAGTTGCATCATGATGGACGCGCTGATGAACGGCATGATGCCGAGGGCGAAGATGGCGCAGTTGCCGAGGGCGCCACCGCTGAAGAGGTTGAAGAGCGCGGCCACGCCGCCGCCGGCCTGCGCGTCGGCCACGTTGAGGAACCATTGACGAAGGACTTCCGCATTGATCCCCGGGGTCGAGATGACCGAGCCCGCGCGGACGATGACAATCATGGCCAGCACAAAGAGCACGCGTTGCCGCAGCTCGGGAATTTTGAAAATATTGGTAAACGCGGAAATCATCGGCTTTTACGGGAGGAATGGCCGTCCCGACAGGGCGGGCCGGAGGACGACGGACGGAAAGCCGGCGTCGCTAACTCGTACCGGTTCCGCCGCGCTCATCCGTTCAGGAAATCGTGCCGCCAGCGGCTTCGATCTTGCGCTTGGCCACCTCGCTGAACTTGGCTCCGGAGATGGTGACCTTCTTGGTCAGCTCGCCGCGGGCGAGAATTTTGACGCCGTCAATCGTGCCACGCACCAAACCCGCCTTGCGCAGGGCAGCTTCGTCGACCGTCGCACCGTCGGCGAACTCGTTGAGGTCGTCGAGATTGACAATCGCGATGCGCAGTTTGAACGCGGCGTTGTTGAATCCGCGCTTGGGCAGGCGGCGGATAAGCGGCATTTGTCCGCCCTCGAAACCGAGACGGATACTGCCGCCGGAGCGGGCCTTCTGTCCCTTGTGACCTTTGCCGCTGGTTTTGCCGGTGCCCGAGCTTTCGCCGGAGCCGAGACGTTTGCGGCGCTTCTTGGCGCCGGGTCGGGGTGCAAGTGTGTGCAGTCGCATAATGGTCAGGCGGGGGCGAGTTCGGTCGCCGCTTGCGCTTTGGTGGGTTTCATCTGGAGGCCGCGCACCCGGAAAATTTCTTCGCGCGGGCGGAGTTTGGAGAGGGCTTCGATCGTCGCCTTGACCACGTTGGCGTGGTTGTTCGATCCGAGCGACTTGGCCAGAACGTCACGGATACCGACGGCTTCGCACACCGCGCGGACCCCGCCGCCGGCGATGATGCCGGTGCCGGGCGAGGCCGGGCGGAGCAGGACGCGGCCGCCGCCGAATTCACCGGTCACCTCGTGCGGAATGGTGTTCTGGGCAAGCGAAAAAACTTTCATCGCCTTGCGCGCGGAATCCGAGGCCTTGCGGATGGCTTCGCTGACTTCCTTGGCTTTGCCGAAACCGCACCCGACGCGGCCTTTGTGGTCGCCGGTGACAATGAGGGCGCTGAAACTGAAGCGGCGCCCGCCTTTGACCACCTTGGCGCAGCGGTTGATGAAAACGACTTTCTCGACCGTGTCGGACGGCTCTTTGGGTTCCTTGGGGCCGCGGCTGTCGCGACGTCCGGTATTGCGTGCATTAGGAGGCATGATGTTTTTAGAATTCTAGGCCGGCTTCGCGCGCGGCGTCGGCGAGGGCTTTGACCTTGCCCATGTATTGGAAGCCGCCACGATCGAAGACGACTTTGGAAATGGATTTTTGCTTGGCGCGGTCGGCCACAAGTTTTCCCACGCTGGTCGCATTGACCACATTGGCGCCGGCTTTGGCCGCTTTTTCCTGCGTGCTGGCCGCAGCCAGGGTCACCCCTTTGGTGTCGTCGATGACCTGCGCGCGGATGTGGCGGCCGGAGAAGCTGACCGCGAGGCGCGGACGCTCCGTGGTGCCGGAGACCTTTTTGCGGAGGCGCTTGTGGCGGAGTTTGATGCTGTCGTGGCGTGTCATGGCGTTTACTGGACGGTTTTGCCTTCCTTGCGGCGGACTTTTTCGTCGGAGTAGCGCACGCCTTTGCCCTTGTAGGGCTCCGGCGGGTAGTAGGCGCGGATGTTGGCCGCGACTTGACCGACCAACTGGCGGTCGATGCCCTCGACGAGGAGCTTGGTGTTGTCGGTCACCGTGACTTTGATCTCGCTCGGGATATCAAAGACAACGGGGTGAGAGAAACCGAGTGAAAGATTGAGCTTTTGTCCCTGCACGGCGGCCTTGAAACCGACGCCTTGGATCTCGAGGTTGCGGGTGAAGCCGGCGCTCACGCCGGTCACCATGTTGTTGAGCAAAGCGCGGGCCAGGCCATGGAGGGCGCGCACTTGGCGGGTCTCCGACTTGCGCTCGAGGGTGAGGGTTTCGCCCTCGACTTTGCCTTGGATGCCTTCGGGCAGGCGCCAGGAAAGTTTGCCTTTGGGTCCTTCGACCTGCACAGAACGATCGGGTGAAAGATTCACCTTGACCTTGGCGGGAAGAGATACGGGTTGGTTGCCGATGCGTGACATGGTGGGTTCCTCCTTACCAAACGTAGGCCAGCAACTCGCCGCCGACCTTCTGGCGGCGCGCCTCGCGACCGCTGAGCACGCCGCGCGGCGTGGAAATGATGGAAATGCCCATGCCGCCGAGGACGCGCGGGATATCTTCCGCCCCGACGTAGCGGCGCAGGCCCGGGCGGCTGACCCGCTTGAGACCGGTGATGGCCGGGGTTTTGCCGGCGAACTTGTTGACGATGCGCAGTTGCGGTTTGCCTTCCGATTTCACCTCGAAATCGGTGATGTAGCCTTCCTTTTTGAGGATGGCGGAGATGTCGGCTTTCATCCGCGAGTAGGGCACAAGCAACTCGGCCTTGCGGACACGGGTGGAATTGCGCAGGCGGGTGAGAAGGTCGGCAATAGGATCGTTGGAGGTCATCAGGATGCTTGGGCGGCGGGTTTCTTGGGGCGGTCGGTGAACGGCATACCGAGCTCGCCGAGGAGCGATTTCGCTTCCTCGTCGGTCCGGGCCGTCGTGACAATGGTCACGTCGAAACCGACATTGCGCTTGATTTTATCGAGCTCGATCTCGGGGAAAATGCTCTGGTCGGCCACCCCGAGGGTGTAGTTCCCCTGGCCGTCGAACGCTTTGGGGGAAATACCACGGAAGTCGCGGATTTTCGGCAGCGACATTTTGATCAGTCGCTCGAGGAATTCATACATGTTGCGCCCGCGCAAGGTGACCTTCGCCCCGATCGGCTGGTCCTTGCGCAACTTGAAGTTGGAAATGGCTTTCTTCGACTTGGTGCGCACGGGGGTCTGACCGGTGATGGTCTGGAGCTCGGACACCGCGATTTCCAGTGCTTCTTTGGTGTCCGGCGATGATCCGATCGACGTGTTGATCACGACTTTCTGCACGCGGGGCACTTGGTGCAGGTTGGTGTAGCCGTGCTTGGTCTTGAGCGCGGGCACGACCTTGCCGGTGTATTCTTGGTAAAGTTCGACTTCCATGGCTTACTCCGACTTGGCCTTGCCTGCCGGCTTGGCCGCTTCTTTTCTGGCGGTTTCGATCCGCTTGACGTTTGAGATGTGGACCGGCCCCTCGCGCTCGACGATGGCACCGCTCGGATGCTCCTGTGATTTGCGCGTGTGCTTTTTGATCATGCGCACACCCTCGATGAGGACCTGGTTTTTGCCGCGGATGACCTGCAAAACCTTGCCCTCGGCACCACGATGGTTGCCGGTGACGACGCGGACGATGTCGTTCTTGTTGACGTGGGTTTTCGCGCGGCTCATAGGACCTCCGGGGCGAGGGAAACGATCTTCATGAAATTCTTTTCGCGCAACTCGCGGGCCACGGGGCCGAAGATACGGGTGCCGCGCGGATTGAGATCTTTGTCGATGATCACGATGGCGTTGGTGTCGAAACGCAGCGCGGATCCATCGGGCCGCTTGAGCGGTTGCCGGGTCCGGACGATGACCGCGCGGACCACTTCGCCCTTCTTCACCGTGCCGCCGGGGGAGGCTTCTTTCACGTTGGCTGTGATGACATCGCCAACACCGGCGGAGGCTGATTTTTTGCCGATGACACCGATCATGGTGGCCATGCGGGCGCCGGTGTTGTCGGCGACGTCGAGACGGGAGCGGAGCTGGATCATGGCGTGATTAGTGTTTGAGGACTTCGACGAGGCGCCAGCGCTTGGTTTTGCTCAGCGGGCGGGTTTCCGTAATGCGCACTTTGTCGCCGGTTTTGGCTTCGTTCTTCTCGTCGTGGGCGTGGAATTTGGCGATCTGTTTGACGATCTTGCCGAACCGCGGGTGCGGGACGCGGTTGACCGTGCGGACGACGACGGTTTTGTCCATCTTGTCCGAGACGACCTCGCCGACAAGGGACTTGCGGATCCCGCGCGGGGCGGCGGGGGCGGTGGTGGTGGCGGTGTCGCTCATGATTTGGCTGCTCCTGCTTTGATTTTCTGCGAGAGGAAGGTTTCCACCCGCGCGGCCTCGCGGCGCAGGATACGGATGAGGGACGGCTTTTCGAGCTGTCCGCTCTGCTGCTGCAGACGGAGGTTGAAGATTTCGTGGCGCAGCTCGCGTTTGCGGCCGCGGAGTTCATCCACACTGAGTTCGGCGATTTCCTTGGTCTTCATGGCGTCAGGCGGCGTGGTGGCGGGTGATGAATTTGGTGCGGACGGGCAGTTTGTCGGCCGCGAGGCGCAGCGACTCGCGGGCCACGCTCTCGGAGACGCCATCGAGTTCAAAAAGAATATTCCCCGGGCGCACCACGGCGACCCAATACTCGGGGGCGCCTTTGCCCTTGCCCATCCGGGTTTCCGGCGGGCGGGCGGTGACGGATTTGTCCGGGAAAATACGGATCCATAATTTGCCTTTGCGCTTCATGTTGCGGGTCAGGGCGACACGGGCGGCTTCGATTTGCACGTTGGTGATCCAGGCGCGCTCGAGGGTCTGCAGGCCGAACTCGCCGAAGTCGATGTTGATATTGCGCGAAGCAGTTCCCTTGCGGCTTCCCCGCTGGGATTTGCGGAACTTCACGCGTTTGGGCATCAAGGGCATGGCAAAATCTCCTTAAAAAATCATTCAGCCACCGCGGTCGAAACCACTTCGGGCGACGGGGTGGACGGGGCGGCGGGTTTATCCTCCCGCACCGAAACCTTCGGTGCGGTTTCCTCGCCTTTGCAAATCCAACATTTGATGCCGACGACGCCGGCCGTGGTGCGGGCCTCGGCGAAGCCGTAATCGATCGGTGCGCGCATGGTGTGGAGCGGCACTTTGCCTTCGCGATATTGTTCGGTGCGGGCAATTTCCGATCCGCCAAGGCGGCCGGAGCAACGAATCTTGATGCCGAGCGCGCCTTGTTCCATGGCGATTTGCAGTGCTTTCTTCATGGCGCGACGGAAACCGATGCGGCGCTCGAGTTGCCCGGCGACACTCTCGGCAACGAGTTGCGCCTCGGTCTCGGGTGAACGGATTTCCTGGATATCGATCTTGACCTGCTTGTCACCGCTGATCGCGGAAACCTCTTTGGTCATGTTCTCGATCTCGGAGCCCTTGCGGCCGATGACGAGACCGGGGCGGGCGGTGAAAATGGTGACGCGCAGGCTGTTCCAGGCCCGTTCGATGACGATCTTGGAGACGGCGGCCTGACGGAGCTTGCCTTTGAGGAACTCGCGGATCCGGAGATCGGAGTGCAGGTGGTCGGCGAACTCGCGGCGCGGGGCATACCACTTCGATCCCCAGTCACGGGTGATGGGGAGGCGGAAACCGATCGGGTGAACTTTTTGTCCCATGATGTTATTCGGCTTTCTCCGCGGCCGGCGCGGCGGCCTCGGGGGCCGATGTGGTCTCTTTCTGCACCGCGGCTTCTTTCTTTGCGGCGGGTTTTTTGGAATTGGTTTTTTTCTTGGCGGCCCGCCGCGTCTCGCGTGTCTCGATGACGATTTCGTCGGTCAGGATGATACGGATGTGGCTGGTCCGTTTGCGAATCGGGCCGGCGCTGCCGCGGGCTTTCGGGATGAAGCGCTGGAAGGTCGGTCCTTCGCCGACCACGGCTTCGCGGATGACGAGGGCCTCGAGGCGTGCCTGGTGATTGTTTTCCGCGTTGGCCACGGCGCTCTTGAGCGTCTTGGCCACGAGGCCGGCGGCCTTCTTCGGTGTGAAGGCCAGCAGATCGAGGGCCTTCTGCACGGGCAGACCCTGGATCTCGCGCGTCACCTCGCGCGCCTTGAAGGGCGAAATGCGGGCGAATCGATAAATCGACTTGGTTTCCATATTGTTGAAGTTGTTTCTAAAAGTTGTTGGCTAGCGGTGGGCGTCCACCCTGAGGCGGTCACCCGTTTGGATCGAGTCCTCTTCGGACACGAGATTCTGGATTACGGCACCGCTGATACGGTCGCGCACATCAATGACGCGGACATCACCGACGCGGCGGTTGTTGCGCCACACTTGGAAGGGCATCCCGACCTTCACTCCTGCGTTGCGGCCGATGTTGGCCACCACGAGGGCAAACTCAGACTTGACCTCCACGACGGAAGCATCGGTCAGGGTCGGTCCCGCGTCGAGGTCTTCGGTCGCGCCGACACCCAGCATGCGGTCGGCGGCGCGGAGTTCCAACTCGAGGGAGGCGCGGGCTTGGGCCTGCGTGCTGCGGGCCCGGGTCATGGCATCGAGCAGCGCCTTTGCTTCGGCTTGCGCGGCGGAATTTGAGGCATCGGCCGCTTTGGTCTGCATTTCTTTTTCCAAAGCGGTGCGTTCTTCGTTGTCTGTGGCTTCCACGGATTTGAGGAAAATTTGCACTCCCTCGGCAAGGGCGAGCAGGCGCTCGAACAGGATGGCGTTTTCTTTTTGCAGGCGGGTGAGTTCGTTCACGGTGGAAAGGAGGCGTTCCTCGATTTCCCCGCCGCTGTCACCACCGGGCCCGAGCGTGTCGAATTTGGCCTGCAAATCCTCCGCTTGGCGCTTGAAGACCTCGCCCTCGCTGTTGGCGAGAACCAGGCTTTCGGTCAGACTGCGGATGGACTCCCGCGCGAGCAATAGTTGCTCGTTGAGGCGCGCCACTTTTGCGGCGTCCCCAGAATCTCGGTCTGTCAAAGAGCTGCGGCTTTGTGCGGAGCTGTTCCCGGCGAGGGTGATCAAAAGACACCCGGCCAGGACCAACCTGCCGAACGAGGCCACGTTTATTTCGTCACTTTCGCCGTATGCGATCCGTGTTTCTTGAAGATGCGCGTGGGCGAGAACTCGCCGAGCTTGTGCCCGACCATATTCTCCGTGACGAAAACTGAATTGAAAATTTTCCCGTTGTGGACCAGAAAGGTGTGCCCGACGAAATCCGGGGTGATCATCGAACGGCGCGACCAAGTTTTGATCGGTTTTTTCGGGCCGCCTTCGTTGATACGGTCGATTTTTTCGAGCAAGTGGGCCTCGACGAACGGGCCTTTTTTGAGCGATCTACTCATGGCTTAATTGTTTTTCTTGCTCTTGCGGCGCTCGATAATGAAGCGGTCCGAAGGTTTGTGTTTCTTGCGGGTCTTGAACCCTTTGCTCAGCTGGCCCCACGGGCTGACCGGATGCTGGCGTCCGCCGCCGCCCTTGGATTTGCCGTTGCCGCCACCCATCGGGTGGTCGATCGGGTTCATGGCCATGCCGCGCACGGTCGGACGGATGCCGAGCCAGCGGGAACGTCCGGCTTTGCCGCTCGACACATTCATGTGCTCGGAGTTGCCGACTTGACCCATCGTGGCGTGGCATTTGCCGTTAAGCTTGCGGATTTCGCCCGAAGGCATTTTGACCAGGGCGTAGCCGGCCTCGAAGTTGTTCAGCACGGCCTGCTGGCCGGCGCTGCGCGCCACCTGGCCGCCGCGGCCGGGCATGAGCTCGATATTGTGGATGGCCGAGCCGGGCGGGATGCGCTCGAGAGGCAGCGAGTTGCCGACTTCGGGGGCGGCTTCGGGGCCGGAGGAAATTTTCATCCCGACTTTCAATCCGTCGGGCGCGAGGATGTAGGACTTCTCGCCATCGGCGTATTGCAGGAGGGCGAGGCGCGCCGTGCGGTTCGGGTCGTATTCGATGGCGATGACATCGGCGATCATCCCGTGTTTGCGGCGCTTGAAATCGACGAGGCGCAGCTTGCGCTTGTGTCCGCCGCCGATATGACGGCAGGTCAAACGGCCTTGGTTGTTGCGGCCACCGGTGCGCTTGCGAGTGGTGACCAGGCTCTTCTCCGGCTTTTTCTTGGTGATCTCCTCGAAGGACGGGAGAGCCTTGAAGCGCGAGGACGGCGTGAGCGGACGGAAAGTTTTGAGTGCCATGGCGTGTGGTGAGTTTAGACGAGGTCGAGTTTTTCGCCCTCTTTGAGCGTGACGATGGCCTTCTTCCAATGCGGGCGGCGTCCGAAATCGGCGCGGCGTTCCCGCTTCTTCTTGCCGGCGTAATTGGCGGTGTTGACCGAGACCACCTTCTTCTGGAAAAGGCTCTCGATGGCCGCCTTGATTTCGAGCTTGTTCGCTGCGGGATTAACCTCGAAGACGTATTTGTTCGATTTGTCGGTGAGAAGAGTGGACTTCTCGGTCAGGCGGACGGTGCGGATGATGTCAAAAGGCTCTTTCATGCTGCCGTCCTTTCGGAAATTTTGGCGAGGGCGTCGCCGGTCAGGAGAATTTTGTCGTAGCGGAGCAAATGCTCCGTATTGACGTCCGACGCGCTGATCAGGAGGACATTGCCCACGTTGCGCGCGGCGCGGAAAGTCGTTTCCTCGAAGGCGGGGGAGACAAGGAGGACATTGCGGGCGTCCTGCGCATTGCTCTTCACGTAAGCGAGGAATTTGGCGGTTTTGCCGTCCGGAATGGCCGGGGCGTCAACCAGAAGGACGTCGCCGGCCAGGATGCGGGCGCTGAGCGCTTTGCGCAGGGCAAGCTTGCGCACCGACTTGGGTGTCTTCTTCGAATAATCGCGGGGCTTGGGTCCGAAGACCACGCCGCCGCCCCGCCAGATCGGCGAGGATTTGTAGCCGGCGCGGGCGCGGCCCGTGCCTTTTTGGCGCCACGGTTTGGCCCCCGAAAGATTCACTTCGGCTTTGGTTTTGGTGTTGGCCGAGCCGGTGCGGCGGTTGGCCCGCAGGGCGGTGACCACATCATGGACAGCCTGCGTGCCTTTGCCATTTTCGATAATGACAATGTTCGCCTTCTTGGCGTCGTCGGCGGTGAGTATTTTGGCGCTCATGGGTTACTTCTTTTTGGCGGTTTTCTTGATCGACGGGCGGACGACCACATAGGTGCCCTTGGCGCCCGGGACCGCACCGCTGACCAGGATAACGCCGTCTTCTTCGCGGACTTGGACCACTTGCAAATTCTGCACGGTGACCCGCTCGTCGCCCATGTGGCCGGGCATGCCCATGTTTTTCCAAACACGACCGGGGGTCGAGCGGTTGCCGATCGCGCCGGTGCGGCGGTGCATCATGGATCCGTGGCTCATCGGTTGGCCGTGGTAATTGTGCTTTTTCATCGCCCCTTGGAAACCTTTGCCCTTGGACTGGCCGATGACGTCGACGAATTGACCGACGGCGAAGGTGCTGACCGGAACGTCGGCACCGGTTTCCGCCGCACCATCACGGAATTCGCGGATGAAGCGCTTCGGAGTGGCCGAGGCTTTGGTAAAGTGACCGGTCTGCGCTTTATTCACCCTCGAAGGCTTTTGGTCGTCGAACCCGACTTGCACCGCGACATAGCCGTCGGATTCGGCGGTCTTGACCTGGAGGACTTTGTTCCCGGCGGCGGCAATGACCGTGACGGGCGTGGACACGCCTTTGTCATCGTAGACGCGGGTCATGCCGAGTTTTTTACCGAGTAATCCGAGGCTCATGGTGACGACTAAATTTGGATGTTGATGTCGACGCCGGCTGGTAGGTTGAGGCGGCGGAGTTCATCCACCGTTTTGGCGGTGGGATCGAGAATGTCGAGGAGACGCTTGTGGGTGCGGCGCTCAAATTGGTCCATGGACTTTTTATCCACGTGGGGCGAGCGGTTGACCGTCCAACGCTCGATTTTGGTCGGGAGCGGCACGGGGCCGGCCACGGCGGAACCGCTGCGTTTGGCCGTCTCGACAATTTCAAGGACGGAACGATCGAGCAGCGTGTGGTCGAATGCTTTGAGACGGATGCGTATGCGCGGGGCGGCCATGGTCGTTATTTCTTTTGGCTGTCGATGACGGCGGCAAGGACCTGCGCCGGAACTTGTTCAAAGTGGGACGGTTCCATCGAGTAGGAGGAGCGGCCCTTGGAAAGGGAACGGATGGCCGTGGCGTAACCGAACATTTCGGCCAGTGGCACATCCGCATTGACACTGCTCAGATGGCCCTTGGTCTCGATGCCCTGGATCTTGGCGCGGCGGCGGTTGAGATCGCCCATGATGTCGCCCTGGAACTCGTCGGGCGTGATGTTCTCCACCTTCATGATGGGCTCGAGCAGGATGGGCTTGGCCTTTTTTATCGCATCTTTGAGCGAAAAGATGGCGGCGAGCTTGAAGGCCATCTCGTTCGAGTCCACGTCGTGGAACGAGCCATCAACGATGTCGACATGGATGTCGATGACCGGATAGCCACCGATGATGCCGTTGAGCACGCCTTCTTCAATGCCTTTGATACAGGCTGGGATGTATTCCTTGGGGATCGTGCCGCCCACCGTCTTGTTCTCCACGGTGACACCTTTGCCGCGTTCGTTCGGGGCGATTTTGACGATGACATGGCCGTATTGACCGCGCCCGCCCGACTGCTTGATCAGCTTCCCTTCGCCATCGGCGGGGGCAAGGATCGTTTCCTTGTAAGCAATCTGCGGCTTGCCTGCGTTTGCTTCGACCTTGAACTCGCGCATCATGCGATCACGGATGATTTCGAGGTGAAGTTCGCCCATGCCGGCAATGATGGTCTGGCCCGTTTCTTCGTGGGTGAAGACGCGGAAGGTCGGGTCCTCTTCGGCCAGTCGCTGCAAGGCGATGCCCATTTTTTCCTGGTCGACCTTGGTCTTCGGCTCGATGGCCATGGAAATGACCGGTTCGGGGAAGGAAGGTGGCTCGAGAAGAATCGGATGGTCTTCGTCGCAGAGGGTGTCTCCCGTCGTAATGTTGCGGATGCCGACGATCGCGGCGATGTCCCCCGAGTAGCAGGTGTCGATGTCCTCGCGCTTGTCCGCTTGGATTTGGATCAGGCGACTGATGCGCTCGCGCTTGCGGGTGCGGGGGTTATAAACCGTGTCGCCCTTGGAAAGTTTGCCCGAATAAACGCGGAAGAAAACCAGTTTGCCCACGAACGGATCACTCCAGAGTTTGAAGGCGAGGGAAGAAAAATTGGCCGTGTCGTTGGCCGCCGCTTCAAGCGGTGAGGCGTCATCAGGGTCTTGACCCTTGGCCGGCGGGATATCGAGCGGACCGGGCAGGTAATCGACCACCGAATCAACGAGGTATTGCACCCCTTTGTTTTTGAAGGCGGAGCCGCCGGCCACCGGAACAAAACGGTTGGCGATGGTCTGGCGGCGGATGGCGGCCTTGAGGTCCTGTTTGCTGATCGGCTTTTCCTCGAGAAACATCATGCCGATTTCCTCATCGAGGTCGGTCATCTGCGTGATGAGGTCGTCGTAAGCTTTTTGGGCCAGCTCTTTGTGGTCGTCCGGTATCTCCGCCACCTCGTAGGTCGAACCCATCACGTCGTTGTCGGAATAGAGGACGGCCTTCTGATTGACCACGTCGATCTGCCCGCGGAGATAATCTTCCCGGCCGAGCGGGATGAGGATGGGCCAGACGTTGGCCCCAAGTTTGACCCGCATGCTTTCGACGGCCGCGTTGAAATCCGCGCCAGTACGGTCCATCTTGTTGACGAAGGCGATGCGCGGGACGTTGTATTTGGTCGCCTGGCGCCAGACAGTCTCAGACTGCGGTTGCACCCCGGCCACCCCACAAAACACGGCGATGGCTCCGTCGAGCACGCGGAGCGAACGCTCCACCTCGGCGGTGAAATCCACGTGGCCCGGCGTGTCGATGATGTTGACCCGCATGTTGATGCCGTCGTAAAGCTTGAAGATATCCGGCTCCACCTTCTGCAACCAGGCGCAGGTCGTGGCGGCCGAAGTGATGGTGATCCCACGCTCGCGCTCCTGCTCCATCCAGTCGGTCACCGTGGTGCCCTCATGCACCTCGCCGATTTTGTGGATCATGCCGGTATAAAAAAGAATGCGCTCGGTCAGCGTGGTCTTGCCCGCGTCGATGTGCGCGCAGATGCCGATGTTCCGCGTCCGCTCGAGCGGGAAGGCACGGTCGGGCGAATTGGGATTCGCGGTGGCGGCGGGTGCGGTGGCAGTGGCGGGCATGAGAAAGAACGGGTTGCGGCGGTTTACCAGCGGAAGTGGGCGAAGGCGCGGTTGGCTTGGGCCATTTTATGCATTTCGTCGCGTTTTTTGATCGCGTTGCCTTGGCCGGCGGCTGCGTCTTTGAGCTCGATGGCCAGTGCCTCCTTCATCGGGACGGCTTTGCGCTTGGAGGCGAAAGTGACGAGCCAGCGCATGGCCAGCGCATACTGGCGCTCGGCCGGAACTTCCATCGGTACCTGGTAGGTCGCTCCGCCCACCCGGCGGGATTTGACTTCGAGGCGCGGGCGGACGTTATCCAGCGCTTTGGTCAGCACGTCGAGTGGATCCACGGCGTCGCTGCCCTCGTGACATTTTTCGATCGCGGTGTAGACGATGCCCTCGGCTATCGATTTTTTGCCGCAACGCATCACGGTGTTAATCAGGCGGGTGACCATCGGACTGCCGTAACGGCTGTCACCGATTGTCGTGCGTTTGGTTGCTCTGCGTCTGCGTGCCATGGTTGGAAAAGATCAGGTGGGGTTTTATTTTTTGGCGCCCTTGGCGGCTTCGGCTCCGGCTTTGGGACGCTTCGCACCGTATTTCGAACGACTGCGACGGCGGCCATCGACGCCGAGGGTATCGAGCGATCCGCGGACGATGTGGTAACGCACGCCCGGGAGATCCTTCACCCGGCCGCCGCGCACGAGAACAATCGAGTGCTCCTGCAGATTATGGCCTTCGCCGGGGATGTAAGCGATGACTTCTTGGCCGTTGGTCAGACGGACCTTGGCCACTTTACGCAGTGCCGAGTTGGGTTTCTTCGGCGTGCGGGTCATGACCTGCACGCAGACGCCGCGGCGTTGCGGGCAATTGACCAGAGCGGGCGACTTTGACTTCAAAGTCACTTTGCTGCGTCCTTTGCGGACAAGTTGATTGATTGTAGGCATTGCTTTCTGGAAGTTCCGCGCCGCTTTTAGGCGACAAAAAAACCACGCGACCGTGGTTTCTTCGCGAACCCCGACAGTGTGCGGGACAGCAAAGACTATAGAAACCAATGCCGAGGGCAAGAGATTTTATGAAAAATATTTCTCTGTCCGCTTCTGGGAGCGTCTGATCAGGCCAAAATCAAGCCCAGCACCGCGGTCACTTCGCGGATTTGTTCGTTGGTCAACTCAGGATAAATGGGAAGGGCCAGAGATTCACGGGCCGCTTTTTCGGATTCGGGAAAATCGCCCTCGCGATAACCGAGCGAAGCGAAGCATTCCTGCAAGTGAAGCGGTACCGGGTAGTAAACGGCACAACCGATGCCGGCGGCGGTAAGTTTTTCCCGCACCCTGTCGCGGTCCGGCACACGCACCACGTATTGATGGTAAATATGGTGGTTCGGCACACCCGCCATGGCGTAAGGCTCGACGGGCAAGGTGACGCGATCGAGCAGGCCGAGCTTTTCGAATTCCTCGCGGTAGAGCGCCGCATTGCGGCGACGCGCGGCGTGCCATGCGTCAAGGTGCGGCAACTTGGCCGAGAGCACGACGGCCTGCAGTGCATCAAGGCGGAAATTGCCGCCCACTTTTTCGTGATGGTATTGCGCGCCCATCCCGTGGTTGCGCATCAGCTTGATTTGCGCGGCGAGGACCGCGTCACGACAGGTGGCCATGCCTGCATCACCGAAGGCACCGAGGTTCTTCGAGGGGAAGAAGCTGAAGTAGCTCGCCTCGCCGATCGCGCCGGCTCGCATGGTCCGGCCGGCCTTCGACGGGTAATCTGCGCCGATGGCCTGCGCGGCGTCCTCGACGACGGGCAGATCGAATTCCCGGGCCAGGACACCGATGCGGTCCATGTCGCAGACGCAACCGAACAAGTGCACGGGCATGATGGCGCGCACGCGGTTGCCCGCCGCGGTGACGGGGCGGCCGTCCGGGCCGCTGTGGCATTTTTTGCGCAGGCAATCCTCGAGCTTGGCCGGATCCAGGTTGTAGGTCGCGGCGTCGATGTCGACGAAGACCGGCTCCGCGCCGGTGCGATGGATGCAGCCGGCGGTGGCAAAGAAGGTATAAGGCGTGGTGATCACCGCATCGCCGCGTCCGATGCCCATGGCCATGAATAGGGCGAGCAAGGCGTCCGTGCCGGAGGAAGCGCCAATGGCGTGGCCGCAACCGGTATAGTCACGCACCGCGCTTTCGAGTTCCTCCACGGGTGCGCCGAGAATGAACTGCTGGCTGTCGCACAGCGCGCTCATGCGGCGCTGCACGTCGTCCTTCACCTGCGCGTACTGCAGGCGCAAATCGAGCAGAGGAACCGCCACGAAGAAAAGAAGGTTAACGGACAACGCCAATCTCGGCGCGACGGTTGGCGGCCCACGCGGCCTCGCCGCCGCCCGGGGCGACCGGCATTTCTTCGCCGAAGCTCACGGTTTGGATGCGTCCACCCCCCAGACCGAGACCGACCAGTTTTTCCCGCACGGCCAACGCGCGGCGTTCGCCGAGACCGCGATTGTATTCCTCGGTGCCGCGCTCGTCGGTGAAACCGGCGATGATGACATCGCTCCTGGAAGACCGCATGAAGTCGGCCACGGCCTGCACCTTGCCCATTTCCGATCCACTCACCTCGACACTGTCTAATCCGAACTGCACCGGGGCGAATTGGCCCTTGTTGACGCCACCTCCGAGATAAGCCGCGCCATCCGTTCGCTCCGGCAGCGGCATCCCGTCGACAAAATCACCATCGGCCCCGGCGAATTGGTCCTTGGTTTTGCAGGAAGCAAGAAGAAGCGAGGATGCGGCGATTGCGCAAAAAAGGGAGTGGGACAGTTTCATAGGCGGATGGCGAGGGTGCGACTCAGAGAGACCAAGTTGGCTCGCTGACTTTACCCAAGCCGCTGACGATAGTTGTGGACCGTCCGTTTGGCACGTCAAGGAGATTGAGGTTCGATCCGGAGCTGTAAATGAGGTGGCGCGAGTTGCGCCCCCACACGGGGTTTTGACCCGCCGCGACGATCCGCGCGCCGCCGCCGAGTTCCATTACCGCGACGGAGAATCCGCCGCCCGAGCGCACGGTGAAGGCGACTTTTTTGCCATCCGGCGACCAACTCGGATCGGTGCAATAACCAAAGCCGGTCGAAAGCATGCTTCCTCCCCCTCCGCCCGCGCCCATGCGGTAGAGTTGCGGGCTGCCGCCTTGATCGGAGGAGTAAATCAACTCGCTGCCGTTCGGCGACCAGGTCGGTGAGGATTCCACGCCACGGGTACGGGTCAGACGTCGGGCCATGCCGCCGCGCAAGCCCGTGAGGTAAATCTCGGGATTACCGTCCTTGCTCATGGTCAGAGCCATTTTCCCGCCATCCGGCGAGATGGCGGCGCCGGAGTTGGTCCCTGGTGCCTTGACCACCCGCTGCCGCGCGCCCGTTGCCGTATCAATGAGATAAACATCCGGATACCCCTCGTGGTAACCGGTGTAGGCGAGAAAGCGCGCGCCGGGTCCGAGCGTAGGCGCCACGCTGATGCTGCGATCAGTGGTCAGGCGACGCGCCTTGGCACCATCATAGTCCGCAAAATAAATTTCCTTCGGCCCGCTGGCCGTGCCAACGAAGGCAATTTTGGTCGCGGCGATCCCCGGATTGCCCGTGACGGTTTCGACGATATCGTCGGCAAATTGGTGGGCCACCTCGCGGTCGGTGCCGGTGTAAGATTTGGCCAAAACGGTGGCACCGCTGCTGTCGGTCACTTTTCCCTGCAAACTGCCACCCCCCGTGCTGCCGCCGACCACGTAAGATCCGCGCGCGTCCGGCACGATTTGGAACCATCCGGAAAGATCGAGGTCGTTTTGCAAGACTTGGGTTACGGCCGGACCGGCAGGCCCGCCCAGTGGCGTGATCGCCAGGGAGACCCGGTCGCCTTTGCGCACCGTGATGGTCGGTGCGTCTTGGGCCCAAGCGGCGGCACTCAGGCAAAAAATCGAGAGGGCAAATATGGCACGAGTCATCATGGGAACGGGTATAAAGCCCTTGCTCCGCCGCGTCCAGATCAGTGGCAGGCGCAACCCCCGCCGCAGCCACCCCCGCCCTGCGGTGGCGGGGCGGAACCACCCTTCGTCGAGGTCATAATCCCGAGCCCGCCGGTGATGACGCGACGAATTGGTTCCTTGGTTTCCGGATGCTCGGTCAGAGCCGCATCCTTCATACTTTGGCGGATCTCGTAAGTGCGGACCGGCTCGCCCTCCGTTGCCGGAACCGTTTGGTAAACGTAAATGGCCATGCCAGAAAATCTGTCCGCATCCGCTCCGGGGCAAGTGATTTCACCTCCGGTTCAGGCTGGTGGCGTGATGATCGGAGGCCGTGCGGTCAAGGCGAGAAAAGCCCCGAGCAAGATAAAAGCGCCGGCCACCAGTTGTCCGGTCTGGAAACTTTCGCCGAAGAGTCCCGCCGAAAGGCCCATGGTACCCAGCGGGCAAAGCAAGAGGGCGGACTGCGAGGGTGCCGCCCCGATCTCGCGGATCCCGATGTAGTAAAGCCAGTGGCCCAAGCCGATGGAAAGGATACCGGAACCGAAAAGGACGAAATTGGTCCAAGCGCCGGCCCGCAGTACTGCCGAAGCATCGCCGAAGACCAGCATCCCGGGGAGAAGCAGGGCGATGCTGAAAAAGCCGATCACTCCGAAGCCGCTGGTGGGACCGGCCCGCGCGGTGAACTTCTTCACGAGGATGCCGTAAACGGCCCAACCGGTGGCGGCGAGCAAAGCCCACCCCAAGCCGATCCAGGGCACGTCTCCCCCAAAATGCGGCTCGGCGTCGAGCACCAGCGCGGCCACCCCGACGAGAGCCAAAAGGGTGCCGAGGATGAATTTCACACTGCGCCCAATCCACCGTTCGTCCGGAAAAAAGACCACGGCAAGCACGGCGGTGATAACCACGGAAAAGCGCCCGAAGAGCGCGTAAATGCCGGGCAGAAGGACGACAACTGCCGCGGTCTGGGCGATTTGGTGGACCACATTCGGCACCGCCGCCGCCGCGCATCCGGCCCAGTCGGAGAGCGGCAGGCGCCCGGGAGCACGCCAAAGCCTCCACCCGAAAAAGGGCGCCATGACGAGGAAGCCGGCGAGGTAGCGGTAGAAATTCTGGGTCCAAAGATCAAAAGGCCCGGCCAACCAATATTGGAAGACCGGGGGACTCGACCAAATGACCACGGTGGCCAGCAAGGCGAGTCTGCCGCGCCAGAGCGACCGGGTGGCGGACATGCAGCTTCAGCCGACGGCGCCTGCGCCGCCGGGTTCGCGCCCTTCGTCCACCTCGATCAAATCGAATATGGTCTGGATGTCGGTGCGCCCCGCCATCCCGAGGTCCTCCAAACGGGTCCGCAGGCGCTCGGAGTAATGGTCGTTCCAGCCGCACTTGCGCAGGTACTCGTTCCACATAAAAATTTCTTTCTCCTGCGGACGGCGTCCGGTGGCGAAACACCATTCGAGCAAATCTTCATCCGAACCGCCTGACCGCACCTTGGCGGCAAGCGTGTCATAATCGACATTGAGGAACTCGCAGCAACGAAGATCGAAGCCGGACCCCAGATTGGCATGGTAATCGGACGGCAAGTCACCGGCCATCTGCATCCGGATTTTCCCGATCATGCGCGGGAAATAAACCAAACCACCCTCGCGGTCGTAAGGGCTGCGGGGGAACTTGGTCGACATCGTCCGATTTTGGACACCGAGCGGTCTAAAGTCCATCGCCATGGCGCCCCGCAGCGGCCATCATTCTTGCCGTGAAACCCGGCATGGAACTCGAATTGGAGATTGTCAGCATCACCTACGGCGGCGCCGGGCTCGCACGGCACGAAGGATGCGTGGTCTTCGTGCCCTTCACCATCCCCGGCGAGCGCGTGCGCGCCCGCATCACCCGCGTCCGGCGCGGTTGGGCCCAGGCGCAGCTGGTCAAGGTGACAACCCCCTCGCCCCACCGCGTGGTGCCTCCTTGCCCTTGGTTCACCCGCTGCGGCGGTTGCGCCTACCAGCACATTGCTTATGCGCGGCAACTCGAGATCAAAAGCGGACAGGTCGACGAAGCTTTGCGCCGCATCGGCAAGTTGGCCGACCCACCGGTCGAACCTGCGCTCCCTTCGCCGCTCGACTATGGTTACCGCAACCGCATCACGGTGCATATCGAACCACCCGACATCGGGTTTCGCGGCACCGATCCGCGCAAAGTCATCGACCTCGACCGTTGCCTGTTGGCCGGCGAGGCGGTCAATACCGCCTTGGCCCGCTTGCGGGCGAAAAGATATTGGCGTCCGGGCCCCGCGACCTTGCGCGCCAATCCCGACGCACGGGGTTTCCGCCAAGTCAACGACGGCGCGGCCGAAGTCCTCGCGGCAGTCGTGGTCGCAATGGCCGGATCCGGCGAGTTACTCGTCGATGCGTATTGCGGGGCCGGTTTCTTTGCCAAAAAGTTGCGGACCTCGTTCAGGCGCGTCATCGGCCTCGACTGGGACGAACGATCCATCACCGCGGCGGCACAAGACGCCGAGGCTCACGAGGACTATCGCAGGGGCGACACCGCCGCGTTGCTCTCGGCAGCGCTCGGTCCCGCCGCGACAACCGTTGTCCTCCTCGATCCCCCGGCCCAAGGCCTGGAGCCGAGTGTCATTGACATCCTCCTCGGCGCCCGGCCGGCCCGAGTGATTTACGTGTCGTGCGATCCGGCCACCTCGGCCCGCGACTTGTCGCGTTTGGCCGCTGGATACGAACTCGTCCGGGCGGCACCGGTCGATATGTTCCCGCAGACCGCCTCGATCGAAACGGCCTGCTTGCTGACAGCCTCTGCCGGCTAGGGACCGGAGGACGAAGGCGGCGTTCCAGCCGGCGCCGCGATCATGGAAAGTTCTCCGGCCGCGATCATGGCCGCGGGGGTCTGGGGATATGAGGTGCCGATCGACTCCAGTAGCGCTTTGGCTTCTCCCCGGCTTCCACCGGCGATAAGGAGCCGAGCTTCGGCCAGCAAGGCCATGGGGGCTGCATAAGAGGACGGGTATTTTCCCGAGGCCGTGCGAAAGGCTTCCAGAGCGGCGGCATCATTTTTCTGCATTTGGCGGATTTCCCCGAGGGTAAGCCAACCGGCCGGAGCCAACGGATGCTCGGGCTGCGCCGCGAGAAAAGTTTCCAGGGTGGACGCGGCCTCATCAGCCTTCCCCTCGGTCCGAAGAGCCTCGGCCAGGCGCAGTTGCGCGTTGCCGGCGGCAACCGTGCCGGGAAACTTGAGCAACACCTCGCGCCATCCCTCGGGACCGGCGTAGGCGCTGTAGAGCGTTTCCGCCGCACTGCGCCGTTGCGACTGCCAAAAGCTCCACGCTCCGGTCACCAGGATGAGCAGGACAACCACGACGAGCCCGCCGGCGAATTTCTTCCAATGCTCCTGCCAGAAAAGATCGCTTTCGCTCATTTCGAGGGCCGCATCGACGGCGGGCAGAAGGATGGATGGGCGCGGTGATTTCATGGGCTTAAGCGGATGCGGCAGCCCGTGCTTCGTCGGCCAAGGGCGTGCTGAGGTAACGTTCGCCGGTCGAGCAGGCTATGGTGACGATAAGTTTTCCTTTGTTTTCCGGACGCCTGGCCAACTCGAGCGCGGCATGGACATTGGCCCCCGAACTGATCCCGCCGAGGATCCCCTCCTCCTTGGCCAGCCGGCGGGCCATGGCGAAAGCATCATCGTTCGATACGGTGAGCACTTCGTCGACCACGTCGAGGTGCAGGTTGTCGGGGACGAACCCCGCGCCTGTCCCTTGGATTTTATGAGGTCCGGGTTTGACCGCTTCACCGGCACGCGTTTGCGTGATGACCGGGGAGTCCTTCGGCTCGACCGCGACGATCTTGACGCTCGGCTTGCGTTTTTTGAGCACCTCGCCCACGCCGGTGCAAGTACCCCCGGTACCAACCGCGGAAACGAAAATATCGACCTGGCCGTCCGTGTCATCCCAGATTTCCTCGGCGGTCGTCTTGACATGGATGGCCGGATTGGCCGGATTCTTGAATTGCTGGGGCATCCAGCCATTGGGCGTTTCGGCGAGGATTTGTTCTGCTTTGGCGATGGCACCCTTCATGCCTTCCGGCCCCGGGGTGAGGACAAGCTTCGCACCGAGCATGGCGAGCAGCGTACGTCGCTCGAGACTCATCGTCTCGGGCATGGTGAGGATGAGTTTGTATCCTTTGGCCGCCGCGACAAAGGCGAGCGCGATACCGGTATTACCGCTGGTCGGTTCGACAATGACCGTGTCTTTCTGGAGAATACCTTTCTCCTCGGCGTCCTCAATCATGGCCATGCCGATGCGGTCTTTAACGCTGCCCAGCGGATTGAAAAACTCGCACTTCAGGGTAATGGTTGCCCCGGCGCCTTCAGTGACTTTGTTCAGTTTGACCAGCGGCGTCCGGCCGACGGTCTCGATAATGTTTTCGAAGATTTTGCCCATGATCGGAAAAAACGACTAATGCGATTTGGTTGGATAAGGAGAAAGCCGGACCGAATCAACGCTGGATTTTCCCCATCTGCTCAAGACGGCAAAGAAAGTACCATCCATTCCCGCCCAAACGGACTCCGATGGTGAGCCTCGGGTTCCACCAGTCACGCCCTCTTTGAGCGCCAAACGGAGGCGGCGAATGTTCCCCCTGACTGGCCGGTTCCCTCTGAGCCGAGCGCTTGCCATGACTCTCCTACTTTGCCGTGCCAGCGAGGGGCTTGCCTTGGCCGGTGATGTCTTCGGGCGCGAAATCATTTTGCAAGTCGATGGTGCGCCAACCCGGCTGGTCGAAGTCCAATTTTTTCAGGTCGACCACCTGAATGGCCAGCCCGTGGTACGTACGAACGTAAGTTTTCAGGTTCGTGCGGTCATGAGCCACCGCCCACTCGGTGGTGTCCGTGTTGACCAGTCGGAGTGGACCCTCCGAAGTAAGGAGACCCTTGGTGTTCGGCGTCTGGTCGGCGGCCTCCGACTGGATCGCGCCATTGAAGATGTCGAAGGTATTGATCACGTGGAAGCCGAGGTTGACCGTGTCGGACGCAGTCGCCGCCGGGGTAGCCCAGTGCGAGAAAAGCGCGGCGCGGACGAAACGCGAAGGCGGCGACATGTCGCCGGGCAGCCCGACAGCGCCGCTGCCCTGCCCGTAGTTCACCGCAGTGAATTTGCCCAGCTTGCGCTCGGACAGGTTGACCGGCGAGAGATCGACGAAGTTGCCGACATTGATCGTCTGCCAGTCATACGGCGGCGAGTTGGTGAGCGTGCCGAGCGGCGCGTCGTGGATCTTCAGCCGGCCGCCGACATATTCGGCGATGACCACCTTACCCGTGTTGTCACCAATCCAATAGTGGACCGGCAGGACTTCTTTGAAAGGAACAAACTCCTACTGCGCGACATAGACGTCGTTTTGCAAAGCGGACACGGCTTGGTCCACGGAGGAGCAGTTGGCCGGAAGATAATTCAGCACTTCCCAGCTGCCGATCGACTTGTCCGCCGGCGCCGCCTCGGGATCGAGATTCTGCGCAAAGCCCGGCAAATAGAGCATCCCGATAGCCAGACCTTTTTCATTCTGACCGTCCGCCACCACCGTCGGCGCGATAGCGACGTTCAGCCCGACAAAACCGTAGGTGGCCGTCCACTTCTTGCCCGGTTTGCCGCCGGGCCCCGTGCCGGTAAAGTCCGTGCCGCGCGGCACAACAAGCACCTTCGAATTGAACGGATACCCGAACTCCATGGAGCGGAAATAAATCTGAGCCCCGTCGTTGGATTTAAGCTGGAATGCGGTGCAGGCCACGGCGGGTGTCGGAAGATTGAGAGCAAACGCTGCCGCGACGGCGGCCAAAGATTTCGGGAGGTTTTGCATAAACGCCAAAAATCACGGTCGCACACGCACGCGACAAGAAAATAACCCCGTGAGGGGCGGCGGTCCTTGGCCACCAGAGAGAAGGAAAGCCGAGGGAGAAACCCTCAGCGGCGGACGGCAAAAACGTGCGCCACTCGCACTTTGGGATCCAGCGCCACGTAGTTGCGGGCCCCGTGCCAGGTCCAATGTTCTCCAGTGAGCACATCTTCAACCACGTAATCGGCATCCCAAGGCAAGCCGTATTCCCAAAGAGGCCACTCCACGGCTGCAGCTTGCGTAGTGTAAGGGTCCAAGTTGACCGCAATAAGCAGAAGATTGTCTCCCCTCGCCTTGACGTAAAAAAGAACGTTGTCGTTCTCCGCGGTGTGGAAACGCAGGTTGGCCAGGTGCTGGAGCGCGGGGTGTCCTTGCCGGGCAAGATTCAACCGCGTGATCAATTCTTTGATGTGGCCCGGCGCGTTCCAGTCGCGTTGCCTGAACTGGTATTTCTCGCTGTCGAGGTATTCCTCCCGCCCGGGCAGGGCAGCATTCTCGCACAATTCAAAACCACTGTAGATCCCGTAGACCGGGGAGAGCGTTGCGGCGAGCACGGCACGGATCATGAAAGGGGCGCGACCGGGTTGCTGGAGGAAGTAGGGCAGGATGTCCGGCGTGTTGGCGAAAAGGTTCGGGCGCAAGTAATCCGCCGACCACGCCGCGCTCAGTTCGGTGCAGTATGCAGTCAACTCCTCCTTCGTGTTGCGCCAGGTGAAATAAGTGTAGCTCTGGGAGAAGCCGGCCTTGGCCAGCACACGCATCATTTTCGGCTTGGTGAAGGCCTCGCTGAGAAAAACAAGGTCGGGAAACTTGGCTCGGGTTTCCGCAATGAGCCACTCCCAGAACGCCACCGGCTTGGTGTGCGGATTGTCGACCCGGAAGGTACGCACCCCGCGTTCCGCCCACCACAAAATCAAGCTCTGCAATTCGCCCCATAAGGCCTTCCAATCGGCACAGTGGAAATCGAGCGGATAAACGTCCTCGTATTTTTTCGGAGGATTCTCCGCATACTTGATCGACCCGTCTGGCCGGTGGAAGAACCACTCCGGATGTTCCGCCACATAAGGGTGGTCGGGCGAGCAGTTCAAAGCGAAATCCAGCGCAATCTCCAGACCGCGCTTCCGGGCCTCGCCGACCAGCCACTCGAAATCCTCCAGCGTTCCGAGTTCCGGTGCCACATCGCGATGCCCGCCGCCGTGGGGGCAGCCCTCGTGCCGGTTACCGATGGCATAGGGCACGCCCGGTTCATCCGGTTGGCATTCCAGCGCATTGTTGCGCCCTTTGCGTTTGCTTGTGCCGATGGGATGGATAGGCGGGAAATAAACCACGCTGAAGCCCATCGCTTTGGCGTCATCCAAACGCGGCAAACAATCCCGGAAGGCCGAGCCCTTATCGCCGCGCCCTTCGGCGGAGCGTGGAAAAAATTCATACCACGCGGCGAATAGTGCTGCTTGGCGCTCGACCATGATACGGCCATGCGGACGAAATTCGCTGCCGATAGCACGGTCCGGAACGCGAGCCATCAAGACGGACAAATCCTTCTGCGCGGCCAAAGCCGCCGCCGCGTCGCGGGAAGCGGCAGCCAGGGTCTTGGCTGCTTCGCGCAAGATCTGCGCTGCGGCTTTGTCCGCTGTGCCCCGCGCGCCATGCTCCAAAAGATGCGCTCCCTCCCGCGCCTCCGAGGTCAAATCCGCCTGCCCGCCCTCATGTTTGCGCCGGAATTCCTCCCGCCACGTCTCGTAACCATCGAGCCACGCCTCCACCGTGTATTCGCAGTCCCCGATTGTGTTGACCATAAAAGACCCCGCCCAACCATCGTTGTCCTCGTGCTGCATCGGCACCTCGTGCCAACGCCTGGCTCCGCGCATCCGCCACTTGAGGGCCGCGGCAATGACATCGTGTCCGTCCTTGTAAATGTCCGCCGTGATCCTCACCGGGTCGCCGACCAGGCGCTTGATCGCATAGCGCCCGCAGTCCAACAAGGGCTGCACGTTTTCGATGACCACAGCAGTCTTTTTCATGATAGAAAATTCCGCGCCGCCTCGCGCACGGTTCGCGCCAAAGGTTGCCACTCTTCATTCTTTTCGCACAACGCGGCAAGGCGCTCGGAGGCCACGGGAATGTACTTGAGAAAGGCCGGTTTTCCTTTCTCCACGCCGAGAAACCCGTAAGCGCCCAGAGCTTGCATCAACCGCTGCCGTGCGCAGGCCTCGAGTTCGGCCTGCCAGACCTCGGAGTCCTCACGTCCGGTCAAAGCGGCATAAGCATCGGACAACTCCCCGCGTTCTTTCGCGCTCAAGGCCACATACGGATCGAAAAGCAGCGACGCCACATCATAGCCCGCCAGTCCGGCGCGCATTCCCTGGAAATCGATCAGCGTCACTTGGCCGTCTTTCACCATGACATTCTGCGACTGGAAATCGCGATGCACAAGGACGCGAGGAAGTGCGGCCAGATCCCGCGCCTGAATATCCATCGGCACCGCGGCACGCACCGCAGCTGTTTTTTCCGCGCCGAGAAAGTGCCCGCAAAAGTATTCCTGCTCCCAAAAATAGAGATCTTGGTCAAAGGGTTCGCACAACACCTGCCCGGCATCAGCTTCCCGCAGGTCGAGGGCATGCATCCGCGCCAGCTGCGCAAGGGCCTTGCCATAAAGTTCGCCTCGTACCAGCCACGTCTCCTCGCGGTGGGACCAGAGATCCTCCGCACCGGCGTCCTCCATGAGCATGCGCCGCCCTGGGGCATCATGAGCCAGCACGGCCGGCACCCGCACTCCGTGACGATGGAGGAAATCCGCACAAGGCGCATAGCGGCCATTCTCGGCTTTTTCCTCGCCATAATGCACCGCGACCAAGCCCGCGGCGCAGCCGGAACCACGCCAGAATCGGCGGTCGGAGCCGCCATGGTCGACCGGCGCCCACGTGCCGCCCGCCGCGGCGGGACAAACCGACCCGACCCATTCGAAAATCTCTGTCATAGGGCCGATCCTTCCAGCCTTCCTTCGGCCCGCATGCCCTCGCGCACCACGGTGTTGGCCACCACTGCATGGGCCAATACCTTGGAACCGGCCCACAAGACCGATTGACTGACCCGCGCCCCCGGCCCCACCTCGCAACCGGGCCCCAGCCAATTCCAACCGGACAGCTCGGCATCGGGGGCCACCCGGCTCCCGGGCATGCGCCACAAAGGCCAGCCCGGCGGGGCGGTCGGCGGCGGGACAAGTTTGACCTCGCCCGACGCCAAATCGGCATGGATCCGCAGGTATTCCCCCAGATTGCCGATGTCACGCCACTCGCCCCGGTCAAGCACCACACCGGCAAGCGTTTGACCCGCGCGCAGAGCCTCCAGCCAGACGGTGACAAGGGACGCCGGTTGCCCGGGGTTAATGCGCCCGAGCAATTCCGGCGCAATGACGCAAACGCCGGTGTAAAGAAAACGCGGGTCACTCGAACCAAGCTCACCGCGGAGATCGGTAACCCGCCCGCTCGCCGCATCGAAGCCGACTTGCAAGGGCCCTCCGCTGGTCCGCAGGGCCAAAGTGCACAGCGCGCCGCTGTGCGCGTGTGCAGCGACCAAAGCGGCCAGATCCAACTCGGCGAGGATGTCCCCGTTGTGGACCAGCACCGGACCGGGCAGGAGGAGATCCTCCACATTTTTCAGGCCGCCGGCGGTATCCAAGAGGAGCGGTTCATGACGGAAAAACACCGGCACCCCGGCATAGCGCGAAGGATGGGCGTATTCGGGAAAAAGACGGATGAATTGGTCGGGCAACCGGTGCGTGTTGATCACGATGCGCTCCACGCCCGCCGCGGCAAGGCGCGTTAGGGCAAACTCGCAAAGCGGAAGGCCGCAAATCGGGACAAGCGGTTTGGGAATCTGGTCGGTCAGCGGTTGCAATCGCTTACCCCAACCGGCGCAAAGCACAAAGGCTGTCCGGACCCCCTTGCTCACGCGGTCGCCTGCTCCTCTCCGCCGATGATCAGGCGCATGGTGACCATCTCGGATTGCCGGAAACCGCATTTGCGGTAAAAATCCAGCAACTTCCCCTCCCCGTACGGCGTCAGCAGGGTGATGCGGACAAACTGTTTTTCCCGGGCAAAGTCGATCGCGTGATGCAGTAGACGGCTGCCGTGTCCCTGACCACGGTGGTCGGCCCGCACCACGAGATCCTCGAGCATGATGACGAATCCGCCCTCCGCGGTGCTGATGGTGAAAAGCAGGTTGATCATGCCGATGATGCGGAGATTGTTGCGCAGGA
>FLOH01000805.1_pt1 | contig 56823 bp, 100 predicted proteins | sample 756751 | NCBI WGS metagenome assembly FLOH01 (sample SAMEA4026879, study PRJEB14308) | marine metagenome | biome: coastal water; material: water | depth 74 m
ACAAGGGTAAACACCACAGACCACCCCAACGCACCGACTACGAATATCGGCAAGCCTATACCTATGGCGTTTGGTGACTTTGGCGTGAAACTCGGCATTGGCACAGTCCCTTCAGGGAATGCCCAGTTTGATAGGTATTTCACGAAAGGGATGTTCCCCGCTATAATCACTGACAAATGGGATTCTACGAATTCAAACGTTGAAGCTTCGCCCGATGCTGTTGCCCTTCATACGCTAAATGATCACCATGTAGGGATGGCAGTAGACGGATTATTCCCTGTGTGTGATGACGTGGATGCAGATGTTGTTGCGGCCACCCCTATTATAACATTCAAGGGTTCAACCTGGAGGATATATATTCCGCTAGGGGACCATAACTCCTATTCTGGGCAAACAGGCTACGCCAATGGGACAGACGGGAGCTTTTCAACACTATTTAATGTCGGAGACAAGGCCGCTCATGATCCCGTTTTTGGGTGGAAGCTGGGGAAGGTGCGAAAGCTGGGCGGATTGACTTCGGTAAAGGTTCTATGCAACCTTAGTAATTTTGTGGGGACTGCTCCAAACCCAGTATCGAATACTAATGGGTTCCAGATTGAAAGCGACACATCCCAGACGAACGAGTCAGCCATCACCTGGGGGGGTGGGGACCAATCAATAGACATCACGGGCTGGTTCTCTGCCACAAAACAAACGGACTGGGATTTAGAAACAGACATTTTAATGGAGGTACAGGACTTCGGGGCACAAGCAGAAGTCGACTGTTACCAGGTCGGGGTTGAAATAACCTTTACCCCATCGCAGACTTTTATTAAAGAATATGTGGATACTGAAACTTTTACCGTAGCTGCTGGCACGTGGTGGCAGAGCCAGGGGACCAGGAGCGTCATCCGCGAAAGGCTGCACGCTCAAGTATCAGAATACATTTATTATTCTGGCAAGGGTCGGAAATATGGCGCTTGGGTTGATGCTGATTCAAGATCTAATGGCTATAACTCCGGCGACCTTATCGGGAACCCTGTTTATATGATTGAGGAGATTCTCAGAACTGAGCTAACCCTAACATCCTCAGGGATCGATTACGCGACATTTGATACGGCGGGCAATTCTACAGACGGCACAATAACAAATATCTTCAATCTTTCTGTGGGGTCAATAGAGTTCGCCTTTTGTCAATATAAATTCATTGATGCTTGGGTTTTATGTCAAGAGATAGCTTCCTCATGTGGGTGCTTTCTGTTCAAGTCTGGCGATGGTAAAATAAAGATAAAAGCTAGACAGCGAGACGAGGACTACACCACAGCAGACCGTACAATCAAATATGACGAGATTAACAATATCAAGCCTGGTTTCACGCCCTTAAGCGTTGTCAGGAATAAAGTAACGGTGAATTATGCTCTTAATTATGCCACGGATTCGACCACCGCGATAACTGCTATTGCTACCGATGCGACATCTCAAGGATCGGGGGCCAACGGGATAGGCGGGGCAACTGATAAGGTGCAGGAGTTGGTCGCAGACAATCGGTTTACCCTTGACTCAGGGACGGCAACAGGATATTCAACGGCTCTTTTAGATTGGTTAGCATATCGAAAAAAGACATTAGAGTTTGATGTCCAGACTCCAAAGCATAACGATCTTGAAATTGGAGATACCATTCTTTTTAGTGGGTGGTCTGGGCTTTTTAAAATATACGGGAACACAATAGGCTCAACAGATATTTATATGATCACCCAGATAAGGAAAACCCCTTACGGTTGCACAATTAACGCTCAGGAAGTATCAGAGGTAGGCGATTGACATACGGCAGACCAGCTAAACCTAAATTCTTCACCGATAATATTAACGCTATGCGCTTACACGGCAGGGCTAAGTCGTCTATCGTCACAGCAAGAACGGGGACATATAACACGGGTTACGATATTTATGATTTATTTGACCTGCAACCCTTGAATGTTACCTCGTTCGATACGAGTGCCAATACCACAACACATATTCTTATAGGTATAGATTTAGGCACAAGCGCATACGATACAAATTATTTCGCTTTGCTGAACCACAACCTCTTCACTGTGGAAGGCACTATAAGAATTGCACACGACACCTCAGCGATTACAGCAGCAGGCGGGGGGACAACGGTAGCATCCCCTACGGTTATCCTAAACGGTACAGCCACCCCTGATTCGGGCGAGACAATCAACGCTATTATTAATAATTCACAGACAAATATAACCGTCACTGATGCAACGAAGTTTACGGTTGGAGAGATTATAAGGGTATCTGGTGGAGCGGGTAACGAAAACATGAAAGTGACTGCTGTCTCCCACCCAACGCTCACCTGTACAAGAGCGCAACAAGGGTCTTCAGCTACAACTTTCGAGGTGGGTGATGAGATCAGAAGATATAACACCGTAACCCCTGCAGCCGATTACGATACCATGTTTTCCTTCACGTCATCTAGCGATAGATATTGGGCAATCGAAATCATCCCCAATGATGGCGTATTCTCTGGGACCGATTTAACGATGGGCGCGGCCTTATTAGGTGAAGCGTACACCATGCCCTTTGCACCGGCTCTAGAGGTCAGACACGGCTTTAATATGGGTGGTGTGAGTGTGTCAGGTACTATGCGCGGGAAAAGGTTCTCTAGCTCGAAATGGATCAAGAGCAATATCACAACACTTGACGCTGGAAATTATATTCCCTTCAGGACGGATGTGGGCGCTCAACAGATACCAGGGCGAGAGACTTATTCAATGTCTTATCCATACGTTACTGACACGGATCTCCTACCTTCAGATATTGGAGCGCCTTCGGGGAATAACTTTGCGGTTAATGTGTTTGCTAAAACAGGGTGGAATACTTTACCTTTTATCTTCCTGATAGATTCAGCCTCGACAACACAGGGGGATTTTATGTTTGCCCGCTTAGTAGGCGATTCTTACAGCGTGACCCAGCAGGCGTATCAGGTGTACGCTTTAGGGCTTGCGGTGGAACAAGAATTTTAATCTCGGGGGAGCGTGGACGCCCTCTCTGCGTTCTCCCTTGGTTAAATGTCACCATCATTACTTCTCTTGTGGTTAGGTCAGTCATTATAGCTCCTTAATATAATTCACAACACTATCGGCATTTAATGGTTTACGCCTACCGCAATTAGTACAGAGATGCCACTGTTTTAGAGAAAAAGGCCAGTTATAATATTCACATGTGTTGTGCTGTATCAAGTGGAGGCAGAATATTCTCCGTATAAAGCCCTTCATCCCTCTTCTCCTTCGCTTGACTGTTTAGGAACTTCCTGCTCATGTTGTATAGAGCAACTGTAATTGTATTTATCAAGACTCATCATGAATCTGATAAGCATAGCCCCTGCCTGAATTGCTTCATCACGAACATCATATTTATCTGACTTTTCAGGCTCATAAATAGTTTGGAGTATCGCTTGATTGAGTTCTCCAACTTCTTCATTGAGTATTGCAACGGCATGAAGTGGGTCAGTAGGCCATAAGGGAAATTTCTTAGTCGCCTTTTGTACTTCATTGAGCAACCCTTCAGCAATCATCTGTCTCGCAGGGGTGCGGGTGTTCTCAAGTTGAATTGTAATTACATACCCATCAATAGGGGGAATCTCAACAGACTCAATACCCTCTCGTTTAAGGTATTTCACGAGACCATAGCATAGTAATGCGGTGGATTTGTTTAATTCTTCACTCATCTTCAATTCTCCATCTCATTAATTGCAATCATTAACTTCTGATATGCTGCCATGTAGGTCTTGCCAACCTTAATAACTTTCTCCTGCATGATTACATCCTTCTTGTGATTCCACTTACGAATAACCATATCACCATCTGAGCATAGAGTAAAGTCAATGGTATTAATACTCGTTGTGCATTCTACTGCGTGCCATGTCTTGCTCATTTTATTTATTCTCCTTCTCTTGAGTGAGTATCCATAGTCCGATACCAGCTATAAGAAAGTCTTGTGGCATCTTTAATTGCCTATTCCTTACATGACTTAATATATGAGACTCAGAATAGCGACATAGTTCATTGCCACCTTCCTTCGCCTGGAAGCACCACTCATCTGTTATGGGGTCTATCACTTCATAGCCATAATAAAATTCATGTTCGCCAGTTTTCAGTCCAGCATAATCATCTGAATAATATTGTTCTGTTTTCATTTCTCTTTCCCTCCATTTAGGTAAGGGGCTGAACGTGCATCAGCCCCCGACCCTTCTCGTCATCGGCCAAGACTGAAGGACTCATTCCTCTTGGGAGATTGCTCATCCAAGTTTAGGCTTCTGGGTTTGCCGAGTAAACGCAACGCTCCGACCCATTTTTGCCCTGCTCGTTAAAGGACAGGAACCGACTTTATTAGGTTTCTGTTCGGGCAATTATTCACTGTCGATCATCTCCAAGACCACCCTGGTCACTAACATGACCACGATGCCACAGACGATAACCAACCCAATACTTTGTAATACGATTCTTAATATTTCTATCATAAAGCCCTCCCAATTTCCCCTAAATCTAATCACTGCAACCCGCAATGCAAATATAAAAAAATATATTAAATAGCTATTGCATCGTGCTATGTGGATGTTACATTTATGTAAATTAAGGAGGGCAACATGGAACTATTCATTATTACATTATTAACCGCATCTCTCGTCATGCTGATTATTTACAGCGTGACCTGGATGCCCACCCACCCGAGCAAGTGGGACAACGCGATTGGCTTTGTCTTGGTCTTGGCTTTCGTCTCAGCTTTCATCCATATTCTGCTGAAAGTAGCGGGGGCTTATTAATGATTACCTATTACAAAACCGAAAAAGATGATCTGTTCGGCGTTGATCTTTATGACGACGAGTACGGGATCATAATGTCAATATGGTTTCTCGACTTTGAGAGTCAGAACGCTTACTGTGTGGCATTAGATAACGCAACCAATACGGAGGAAGTATAATGAGCCAATACACCCACAAATTCAGATCACAAGAGTCGCACCTTGACCCGCCCGACGAGCCAGACGTCGAAGCCGATGACGAATATCTATCGACTTGTTGCACTGCTAATTCAACCACAGAGACCTTTGACGGTATCGGAATGTGTTCGTATTGCGGTGAACACGCGGAATTTGTAAATGAAAAAGGAGAAATAGAAAAATGATAAACGTTGAAAAAGTAACCCGCGCAAGGAAGCACCAGGGGCGCACAGCCAACTGGCTCGCTTCTAGAATCGGGGTGACGTTCGTAACCTATTCAAATTGGGTTAAAGACGGAAAGATACCAATGAATCGGGGCGAGCGAGAATACGCGGAATCAATTTCGCACGCTTTGGGGATACCAATGGAGGACTTGACAGATGACAATTAAAATTCACGGCAAGGAATATAAGACCGTTGCCGAACGAGTAAACGAAATCCACGACGACCTTAAAGAGAAAAGTTTAAGCATCGAGACAGAACTTGTATCGTGGGCTGATAGCGTAGTGGTGTTTAAAGCCACAGTAACGACCCCACAAGGCGTTTTCACGGGTCACGCATACGAGGATGAGGGTAAGGGGCAAATCAACTCTACAAGCGCCTTAGAGAACTGCGAGACTTCTGCAATCGGTCGGGCTTTATCTTCTGCCGGTTACGCTGGGACAGAGTTCGCTTCTGCCAATGAGGTTCAGAACGCAATCCACCAACAGAGCGAAACTAAGCAAATGACAACCAAGGTCATATTCGAAGATCGCCTAAAGCAAGCCGAGATCAAATTCGACGAGATCGGCAAGACGGCAACCTTCCTCAAATACCTTGAGGACACGTTCGGCACGAATAACATTTCGCAGATTGCCAAGGAACGCGCCAAGGGGGCTGATGCTGTCATGGATGCACTGATGGATTTTTACAGGGGGTTGAAATGAAAACCCTGCACGAGCGAGTCCTTGAGAAGGTCAACGAAGAAAACCCGCACATAGTTTACCGCGCCGTCTCTGCATTATTAGAGGACGCAGAGCTTCGGGGCGTGGTTGAGATGCTAAACGAACAGATCGAAAAATGTAGAAAAATCAAGGAGAATGTAAAATGAGTGACGTAATTTTTCCAGAAGGTATCAGAACATTTCCACCGCACGCGAACGCAAAGCCCTTTGTCAAGGGTACAATCATCATCACGCTTAACGAGTTAATAGCGTTTTGCAAAAACAACCCATCATATTTGACTGATTACAATGGTAACAAACAACTCAAACTTAGCCTCTTGGAGTCTAAGGGGGATGCCCGCAAGCTCAACTTGACCGTGGACACCTATAAGCCCGAAGGGAATACAAGGGTTGACGATGATCGCCCCGCAGTCAATGGCAATGTTGACGACGAACCCTTACCCTTTTGAGGTGAATCATGGCATACGAGTTTAGCAAAAAGGCTGAGCAGATCAGGATTCACAGGGCTTTAACATATCTCAGAATATTACTATCAAGTAAGCATGAGGTGCACTACACGCGGGTAGAACGAAAAAAAATCCAGAACGCAAAAAATATAATTCAGGATGTCCACGACAATTATGAGGTGAATGATGGAAAATAAAAAATTAATGGAAGTATCCTTAATGCTAGGCGATGCGATAAAGAAACTCGACGCGCTGAGTGCGTACAAGCCACCAAAGACAAAGACGCTCTATAAGTGGGCGTTCATGAATAAGATTACTCGCTCGTGGGAAGAGACTGATCGGTGGATGGAATCAGAGGACGACTTCAAGAACGATTATGTTTGGGCAGAATACAAACGCCTTGACTACACAGCAATAGAGGTGGAAGCATGAGCCAATTAGACCAAATACTAACCGCATTAAAAAGGGGCGTGCGTTTAACGCCCCTGGATGCGCTCACAGAATTTAATTGTATGCGTCTAGCAAGCCGAATAAGCGATTTGAAGCACGAAGGGCATACGATATACACCCGCACGATCAAAACGCCGTCTGGCAAGTCCGTCTCGGAATACTGGATGGAAACCACAAACACCCCAAGCCTGTTCGGAATCGACCGGGTAGCAATCCATGGGGGGTTGTAACATTTAATATGCACGCTAACATTCACCATGTTAACGGTTTAGAAAAATGTTAGGGCATAGCCTTAAACTAACAGATCCAATATAAGGCGATAACCTTAGAAAGGAACTTATGGAACTAGTAGAGATTTGGCGCAGCCACCAAAAGGCCACCAAAAAAGAGTTGGAAACCGCCGAGCGAATAGTCCGCGACTATACCAAAAAAGGCGTGACCGCCGAGCTACGCTGGGAGAAAACGCGGGCGACTGTGTGGCGGGATCGGGGATACGAGAAACGGTTAATTGATGATTACGTTATTGGCTTGTAATTAGACAAAACGTTATTAACTTCTGATGACTGAAAATGATTTACCCTAACCTAAATAGCGCCCCTAAGAACTGCAACACCGTGAGGTATGCACTGGTAATCATTCCAGAGTCATTCTTGGGGGCTTTTATATTGGTGGTATAATGGAAGAGCAACTATCATTATTACTCAACGTCAAATACAAATATTATCTATTGATAGACGTTGTTGAGTTTGTGTCTACCACTTGGGTGTGGACAGACGAGCAAGTCGGTAGATATATGCGGGAGGCAATGAGGCAGGCTGCGCTAGATCAGCCTAAAACAGACTCAACATTTATTCGGTATAAAATCCTTTATGAAAAACCACTTAGAAGGTGGATATCTCCTGCTGAGAGGAAAATGATTTATAGCAATAGCGACTACACTTGTTCTTATTGTGGCAAGCGTGGGGGGACTTTGCACGTTGACCATGTAATACCAATTAGCCGTGGGGGAATAGACGACATTGAGAATATGACTAGCGCCTGCCCTCGATGCAACTGGTCTAAGGGCAGTAAATTATTGTCGGAATGGAGTGGTTATAATGGCTAAAGATACTTCGTTGCCATACCTGCCCTTATACCCCAAAGACTTTCTCGGGGATACTGGGTCTCTTAGCGCATCAAAGTTTGGAGCATACACCCGACTATTATATACGTCGTGGTTCGAACCGCTATGCAACGATATGGAAGATTTGGTTGAGATAACAAGGGTCTCTGATACAGTAACGGCAAAAATACTAGAACGATATTTTGAGCTAGTTAATGGTGTTTGGATAAATCATCGGCTTGAAGATGAGCGTGTTATCTCCAATAAAAGGCACCAAGCTGCAATAGATAGGGGTGTCGCTGGTGCTGAAAAAAGATGGAGCAATGATAGTCCAACCAATAGTTCAACTATAGACAGTCCATTGGACGAAGGTATGCTAACTCAGAACTCAGAACTCAGAACTCATAATACAGAAACTCAGAGCTTAGAACTAAAAGAAATACTATCGTATTTCCCTGACTCTTTTTTTCATGATATGACTATCCCAAACTTATTATTGAATGTTAGTAAAGATCACGGAAACGATGCTCTAAGGGCAATCTGCGAGAAGGTGAACACTATCACCGACCCTAAGAAACGAACTGCTTCTTATGTCCGTGGCATTATTAAGAACATGGATTTGGCAGGGATAGCAAAAGGCACAGTCAGCAAGCAGGGTGATAAACTTGAGTGGTTCACAAGGCTACAGTGCGCTCAAATGGCTGAGAAATCTAACAATGGTAAGACAACTGACGAGATGTTCAGGGCGTTGAAGGATGGTAAGGGCAATAATATTAAATTCCAAGAGGGTGATCGGTACGAGGGTCAACCTGTTTGGGTTAAGAAGGGGTAATCATGGACACAAAAGAGAAAGTAAGAATCGCAGTCAGAGACATAGTTTTTGATTTCCTAACAACCAACAGGGAAATGGATAGAGACGTTCCGCTGCATTTTATTGATGATGCCATCCTCGGTGGAGAAATTACACTTGACGAAATAGCAGACTCATTCAAAGAGTATATTTGTTATATGATTGGTATAGGTGATGAATCAGAATTATCAAAACGCCGTGAATTAACTAAACCAGAATAGAGGGTAAGCATGAGTACAATACTAAAAAGAGGCACTCAACCCGGTTCAGGATCGCTCAAGAAATGCGCAGCTTGTGAGAAGTGGCAGGGGATACTGACCTTTATAGACTACGATCATCAAGTCAAGAGCCGATGCAAACGATGCAGGGAGCATAAGATCCATGCTAATTAATGACAGCTTCTACCGCAAGAGATATGACTTGCGAAAAATTTAAGGAGAATAAATAAATGAAAATCATAATCGCGTTAATTGCATGGGTAGCATTTGTTGCATTTGTCCTGCTATTCATGGCGGGGGCAAAGAAAGTAGATCCTAACCTTAAACCAGGCGATGAGTTCGTCAGTCAGGACAGATAATGTTTGGGAGAAAAACAAAGCGGATTAAAGAGCTAGAGGGCGAGATCAAAAAGCATGAAGTCGTTCTATTTGACAAGATAGATGCCATTCTCAGGATGAATGTAACGATTAATGACCAAGCCGCTACCATTATGCACCTAGATATAGCCCTACGAGATGCAGAGGAAGCAATGGACCTGCTGAGAGCGCAACCCGCCACGGAAGCTACCAAGGAAGTTACCGCGGAACCTTTAGAGTGGACTGATGGCGAACCCAAAGAGAAGGGCTTTTACTTTGTGGCCACCAATAAGTGGGCAGCTCAGGGTTACGAGACCACCACCCTATTCTACAACCCCGCCGCCCGTTGTCGCTGGATGCGTGGAGATCAGGGTAACTCTGAGAGGTTTGAGGGTGAAGTCATCGCGTATATTAAAGCGCCGGAATATGGAGGTTGATATGTACTTTGAATTAGACGAAAAGCGGTTTGTGGGATACGACGGAGACGGAGTTGAGTGGGAGGCTGAGCAAATAGAAATAGATGGCGAGATAGTCCCCAATTTGGAAACGGTCGAGAGAACCGGATTAACGCTAATGAGTTACGATGCAAAAAAAGAGGGGTTGAAATTTTATGAAATCCAAGACGCGAAGCCCGAATAGCGCATATTACCGAAACAAGGCTGACGAGATATTCATGGTGCAGTTTCGCGGATTGCCTTGTGAGGTCTGTGGGACTACAAATATGACAGTAGGCCACCATAACGTGTCGAAAGCCCGTAGCAAGGCGCTGAGGTACGATAAACGCAATATTACAGCCCTATGCCAAGCGCACCACACCATGGGAAACGACATTTGCCCGCACTCATCGAACCCCATGGCGGTTGATAGGTATTTTGATTGGTTCCGAAACAACGAGGATGGCAAATATTATTGGCTTGTTGAGAACGAGAGGATTGAGCGGAAATATTCGTACAGGCAGGCACTAGAGAATCTGAAAAATGGACGGGATGCTTGGGTATGACAACTAGAATAATAGAGTCCAAGCGTGACCTCGATTCATTTGTAAAACTCGCAGAGAACTTGACATTCCCCTTCACCATTACCACGACAAAGGGTAAGAATGTCACATACAAACAACACAAGCTAGAGGGCAAATGGCATCGAGAGGCGAGCGAGCAACTAGAGGACGGAACCCCAGAGGAAAAGCGTGCTTATGCAAAACTGCATTTCGGAGTTGCTATCATGCACGGGGAAGACGAGGTGTTTAAGGATGCGTGGGATAGGGTGCTTAGAGGGTTGACCTACGAGCAGAAACTAGAGGCTATGTCTCTGCCTTTGGATTTCCCCGTTACCCGCTACATGACCACCAAGCAAAAAGCCTCGTATCTTGACAAAATATTCATATATTACACGGGGTTAGGGGTTGTCTTAACGCAGCCAATACCACAGAATGAGGGACAATGAGCGAAGTAATCGAACATTTGGACGTAGCCGTAAGACTCTATTTAATAATCCCCTTCCTCACAGACGAACCAAGCAAGAACCTGTGTAAGGATGCACTTGATGAAATCGAGAGACTGAGGGCAGAGGTTAAGAAATTAAGGAGGGCTAAATGACATATCGCGATTACCTGACAAGGCTGAGTGCGTGGCACTGGCTAACCAATTTTGGTAAACGGGGGTCTTATTCATTGCTAGACCTTAGAGAGTATTCACTAAAGGTCGAAAAAATACAAGACAGGCAACGATTAGATGGTAAACGGACAAGCAGGCAAAGGTTAAGAAATTAAGGAGGCGAAATGAGTTTAGACTTTTCACTGGTTGACCCAACGGAGACCTATGAGTCGGACGATCTTTACTGGGGTAACATAACGCATAATCTAGGGGAGATGGCAGGGGAGGCTGGAATATATGAGTCCCTTTGGCGGCCCGAAGAAATTAATGCTACGGTGGCGACTGATATTATCCCGCTTTTAGAAAATGGGCTTGCTGATCTAAAAGCACGACCCGAGTATTTTAAGAAGTTTGACAGCCCCAATGGGTGGGGGATGTATATTAATTTCGTCCCATTTGTCGAGGAGGTCCTTGACGCTTGTAAGCAATACCCTTTAGCAAAGATACACGTTTCAAGATAGATGGTAAACGGACAAGCAGGCAAAGGTGACCGCTACCGCCCCGTCCCCAAAGACTATGGCGAACGCTATTCGCGAATCAAGTGGAAGCCGAGCTGGTGGGATAGGGTAATTGCTTGGATCATTAAGTTTGCACAAAGGCGAGTATAATGACATATTACGCAAAAAGAATGATGGGGTTTTGTAAGAAAAACTACCCATTATTTCTTACAGAATCATTTGAATTTATGCAAGATACCACCAATAGAATTAGTAGGATACTGTACCAATGTCAAATCTTGCTACCAATTTGATACCAATTATGATACTATTGGTAGATACAACCGTATGCTTAGACCACACGCTTTAGTATTGCAAGTGTGAAAAATGTTGCTTATTATTAGCGCATGGATAAAGTCGCGCAGGAACCGCAAAAAAAACGCACAGGCAAAGTTATAGGCCGACCATTTGAAAAAGGTAACAAGGCTAATCCAGGTGGAAGACCAAAGGGTTCAACATCATTCAAGCTGTTAATGGAAAAGATCGGGCTTGAACCTTCTACTGACGACCCTAAGAAAACCAAAGATGAAGCTATTATGCGCAAGGTCTATGAGAAGGCCGAAGAGGGCGACAAGTGGGCAACTCAATTCGTTGTAGAGAACAGAGACGGAAAGCCCAATCAGAGAATCGACATTACGGAGCATGATCCAGATGAGGTCATAATCCTTGGGTGAAATTCGCAGTAGACCCAAAGAGATTACTACCGTCCCAACTTCAGTTCTGGGAGAGCAAGAAATTCATGCCTGCATTAGTGGCGGGTTACGGTTCCGGCAAGACTTACATACACGCACTAAGAGCAATCTATCTATCCTATGTGAACGCCGGACTCCCTGGTATGATGGTATCACCCACTTACAAATTAGCCAAACGCACAACGATACACACAATCAAAGAGATTATGGGTCGTGCAGGGCTAAACTATACAATCAACAAGATGGAAAACGAGATACTAATCAAGAATTGGAACGGTGTGATATGGTGGGGGTCTGCTGATGATGCTGATTCCTTACGTGGTCCCAACCTTGCATGGGGTGGCATTGATGAGCCTTTTATTCAGTCAGAGGATGCCTTTGAACAGATGATAGCCCGCGTAAGACATCCAGACGCTACACTAAGCCAACTCTTTTTAACTGGCACACCTGAAGAGTTAAATTGGGGTGCTCGTATTTGCGTAGATGAACCAGAGAAATATGATGTTGATTTGATAACGGGTTCGACAAGAGATAATATCCATTTAAAATCAGACTATCTCGAAAGGCTAATGACCGCCTACTCTGATAATCAGATAGCCGCTTACGTGGATGGCGCATTTGTCAATCTTACCAAGGGCCGCGTTTATGATTCATTCGATAGAACCACATCACACGATCACAGGACGGACATAGACAAGTTGCCTATTGTCATTGGTCTAGATTTTAATGTTGGGAAACTATGCGCAGCAATAGGCGTTCAAATCGGTAAGGATCGCATTCACTTCTTTGACGAAATAGTATTAAGGAACTCAGATACTTTCCAGATGGCCGAGGCTTTGAGCCGTAAGTACCCAGGCGCTAGGGTATTCCCTGATCCAGCAGGAAGCGCAAGACACACATCATCGACGAAATCAGATCACCAGATATTGAGAGACTACGGTTTAACTGTTATAGCTCGCAAGGCACACCCACCAGTAAGAGGTCGAGTTAATGCTGTGAATGGCAAACTAAGAACTGGACAGATGACAGTTGATGTTTTGAAGTGTAAAGAAATATCAGTAGATTTAGAGCGTGTTGTGTGGAAGGGCAGCGACATAGATAAAACGGACACCGAGCGAACTCACATGAGCGATGCTATGGGATATGCTGTTGAATACTTATGGCCGATCAATAGAGGGTTTGTCGGCTCAATAATGAGGTAAGAATATGTTTCCAAATATTGGAGCGCAGGCTGTAAAACTCTCACGCATGGCAGCGAACGACCTTGAATACAAAGAGTTCATGGCTCGCCGGCACAATCGCATAATGTACTACAACGCAGAGACCGAGGACTTAACGAGAGAATGGTTCTCGTCTAATCTTTTAAAGAACGTCCCTATTGGTAATATCAATATTACGCGCAGGGTGATAGATAGAACGTCCGAAGTTTATATGGTAGAGTGTCTACGCTACTTTGAGAACGATGCGGCTACAATGCGCTATAACGAGAAGATTCCGAAGAAGCACGAGAGAATGCAACGGATCGAGCGCATGACTAACCTTTTAGATGTTGTCGCTATTCACCCGTATTGGAATAAAGAGAAACGTTGCCTAGACCATGCTATTCTACTAGAGTTTCAGCCATTCTTTGATAGCAATGGAGAATTAAACGGGATAAGATACCCACTTATTCAGTCTCCAAACTCGTCTAGTACGGACGAACAAACCTTTGTCGAATGGGGATTAGATGGATGGCGGGTAATTGATGTAAATGGTATTGAACAGAAGGCAGAGCCTACCACGGGGAAGTATCCGTTTCTTCTATCTTGGACTGAACAGCCCGAATACTTCTACGACCACAACCCAAGCGCGGATCTCGCCCAAGGCAACCTTTGCCTGAACTTCTACCAGACTTCCATGAACGCTAATATCGGCTATCAGTCATTTGGACAGCCTTATGTAACAGGAATCCAGGCAGACCAAACTATTGAATGGGGCATTGATAAAGTTCCAGCCCTTCCAGAAGGTGCAACAGCGGGGATATTAACGCCACCTTCCACTATTAATGATACCGTAATGGCACAGAAAAGCCTTTATAAGTTAATCGCTAAAAACCACCACTTATCCGAGGACTTTGTAGAAGGTTCGGCTCAAGCAGAATCGGGAGTTGCATTAAAAGCCCGTGGTCAAGAGTTACAGAACGAGCGCAAAGGTGACGTTATTCGATGGAGTAACGTAGAGCATGAGCTTTATGCTATTGAGCGCGATATACTTTCAAGGGTCGGTGTTGGGCTTCCTGAACAGCTATATATTGATTTCTCCGACTCGGTCGAATACTACACGCCCCAGGAGCAACGCGAAAAGGACGAATGGGACCTCGCGCACAACCTTATCACTTTAAGAGATATTGCAATGCGCAATAACGAGGACCTTGACGAAGCCAAGGCTGATGAGTTGATTATGAAGAATGCACAAGCGAATAGCGCAGTTAAGAAGGTGGACAATGCAAGAGGATCAATCGTGGACGATATATTCGGAGCCGGAGGACTGCGTAGACCACTTCAAGAGGCGGGAGATACGCAATAGTGTATTCGACAATCGCGCTAATGGAGACGATGCAGGCTTTGAGGACTACACCGATGAAGATGAGCTTAACGAGCTAGATGGAGATGAAGATGATTGAGCCGAGGCTACCGATAAAACGGGGTGACGAGAATGACCTGCTCTATCATAAGCGCATCTACTGCTATTTAGTTAATCGTCCCAAGAACGTTAGGGATATAAAAAAGCGCATCAATAAGCGCGAGCGCAGATACTCACTAAAAGTTATAGAGCGAGAATTGTCAGTTGCCTGACCTAACCGATTAAGGCTATTTGCTATGCAGTTCAAGACAGTAAGGCATTAAATGACTAGCGTAACCTATAAGAATCAACCCGCCATAGATAAAACGAATGGTTCTATTCCGCTTGCGGGGAATAGCCATATATATAGAGTCAATAAAAGATTATGGGGTGACGATATAGAAGAAACCATAGAATCTCTTTTTATAGGCAACACCCTTCACGTATGCTGTGGCAAGTCTATGATAGGGGATGTTCGACTCGATATAGACGAGAGTAATTCGCCCGATATAGTTTGTGATGCTTCCAATATGCAGGGGGTCGTGAAAGGTAGAGAATTTGATACCGTTCTTTGTGACCCTCCTTATAATGGTAAATTCCAATGGAACCATGACCTGTTATCAGAACTTGTTAGGATAGCAAACAAAAGAATCATCTTCCAGCATTGGTTCATTCCCGCGAACAAATATGGTTTATACAAAAAAGCCCAAGAGCAGTTTAAGTTGGTTGAATTATTGTGCTGGCAGCCAAAGACATATTTTGGTAGAGTTCAAATGGTTAGCGTATTCGACAGGGTAGAAGATGCCTGACCTAACCGACCAAGCCGCACAAGCGTACTCGCAAGCGTACCAATCCGCGATAGACGATGTTATTAGTCGCTATCCCGCATTGGCTAGGTTGCCCAGTGAGCAAGCGGCTGCCCTACTCAGGGATATAGATTTTGAGTCATTATTCCGTACAAACTACGGAATGGACAATGCTCTTAAGGGTCTAGCGGGCTCGTTCGCCAAAGAGATTATCGTTACCCCACCCCCGCCCATACTTCCTTCCACTCAGACAATAGGTGCAGCCTTACAATTCGAGGTAGATGCTGCAAACACTCAGATTTCCCAGACAGCCGCCGAGATTAAGAAAATCATGATGCGGTCTATCTTGGGTAGACAGACAGAGGCAGAGTTTGCTGCATCATTAACATCTAAGACAATCAACGGGGCGAACGTATTGAGATCCGATCAGATATATTCATATGTGAATCAGAATCTACGCTCGTTTCATAGGACAGTTGAGAATCAAATGGCAGAGGCCAACCCTGATGAACTATACATTTGGGCGGGACCACTAGACGACAGGACGAGCGCGGAATGCCAAGACATGATAGCACAAGGGGCACTAAGCCAAGCGGAGTGGCAAGCGTCATACGGGCAGTACCTAATAAGCGGGACTCATTACGGGTGCAGGCATACGTTACAAATGTTTGTGCAAGAGTCACAACTAAGCAACGCTAGTAAGGCTCGTGATGAGCAAGTATAAGCCATTGGCGGACATGGTAGCGCCAGATGTCAATGATTGGAAACTTGTCGCCGAGAATGTCAAGGTTTCGTTTCAACAGCGAATGACTAAAGAGTATAATGGCAAATCGTATTCACCCAGCTACGCGAAAGCGAAGGCGTTAGGGAAAGCAAAGCCTAAAGGTGTATCTCAGGTGTCCCGTTCTACGAATCCCGATCTTACCTTAACTGGGAATATGCTCAAAGAGATCACGGCAACTTCAACAGGGAATCAAGCTAAACTTGAATGGAATGGAGCCAATGCTGAGAAGATTACGCAACTTGACAAGGGTGGTAAGTTCCCCATGTTTGTGGGCGAAGACCCTGCATCTAAAAATGTCAATAAGGATATTGAAAAGTTTGTAAATAAGTTGTATGATAGACGCGTGGAAGCACAGAGCCAAAAGATTGTATATAAGATATGAACATGACACAAATATGTATAAGTTTTTGTGTCATGAATAAGAGGGTAACCTTAACCATGAGAGGAATATCATGAGCGAAACAGCGGAAACAGTAGCTCCGAAAGCTACCGAAGAAATAACAGAACAAAAAGGGATTCTCCGAGACCTGCAAGCAGAGCGTTCAAAGCGTCAAGATGCAGAGAAGCGACTAGCCGACATGGAAGCCGCAAACAAAAAAGCAGAGGATAAGCGCCTCGCTGAAAATGACGAGTTTAAAACACTCTATGAATCAGCACAGGCGAAAGTCGATGAGTACGAGCCAGTTGTGAATCAATACAAGACTGACATGGAAACTCGAAAGACTGCTTTACTTGAACAACTTGGGGATGATGCAGACGATTTCAGCGGTCTTGATGTTCAAGCGCTTGAAAAAGTCGTAGCCAAAATAACGAAATTATCGAGCAACCCGCCGAGTGAACCTGGTAAGCCAGGCATGACACCGGCAGGAGAGTTCGGTGGATTTAAGTCTAAATCTGATTTAGCCCATGCAGTAGCCCGAGGGGTTCCAGGAGCGCGTGAAGCGTACAATAGGATTCGCGGGGGTGCGTGATGCTAGACAAATCAGACCTGGAACAACTCCGCAGGTTTGCGAGAAGCTCCGTGCAATCGGGTGCTTTGAACAAGAAGGGCGGGGTTTGGCTTATGGAGATCATAGACCATTATGAGCAAACGATTCGACCGGAGCCTATACCGGAACCTGAGACCAGCAACGAACATTCCAGGAATGAAGTTGATAGAGGGTCATCGGGTCGAGGTGGCAGAAAACATAGAAACCGGTGAGCAGGTATTCTGTCTTGATAGACATGAGATCATATCTGCCGAGGATGGTTTTGCTTTGAGCACTGGGAAGATGAAGATTCCTCCGACTTCTGGCTCGTACAGAAATAGAATGGGGTAAAAATATGGCCACACAGGGCGATACTTCCTACATAGCCGGCGCATTATTGGCCGATGTTTCCAATGATGCCGTAATTGCATACTCTGATGCAGGCGTCACCTCTCGCTTAGTTCATTACGAATGGCGAGCAAAAGCAGACACTATCTCAATTCCTAAATGGAATATGGGAACTAACACTCTAACCTCAACCAATGTTGCAAGTCATACCGAAGCAGCTGCAACCGCTTCTATTTACTTGAATAGCGACAAGGCCACAATCACACCAGCAGGCTACACCGTTCGCGTTGATTTAACTGACGAAGCGATGTTATCAAACGGTGGAGATCCAGCAGGTCAGATCGGTAAACTTATCGGAAACGGTATTCGTGCCAAACAAGATAATCTGTTGAACGCCGCGTTCGACGCCTTCACCGGTAATGCCGTTAATGCCTCAACTACTGCATTGACTGTTGACCACCTATACACAGCATACGGATTGATCGATTCTGACTCTGATGGTTCGATGCCTCTTTACGGCGTTTTCCACCCCGGTCAGTTGAATGGAGTTTATGGACTTTCAAACGATTTGATTACGTCCACGAGCTTCTTGGGTTCACCTACCCTTAACGCTGGACTTGTCAATGCTCAGTACGGGCAGGTGGCAGGTATTAACCTATTCCGGTCACGTGAGTTCGCTGTGGCGAGCAATGCTTGTAAGGCTGGTGTATTCCGCAGGGATGCCCTCGGTCTTGGCATGGTTGGTTTCTCTATGGAATCACCTTTCAAGGTTACGCCTCAGTACGATGCTGACCGCGCAACTTGGGAATATGTCGGGTTTATGTTCGGTGGCATAGTTGAGATTAACGACGACTACGGTTGTGAAGTCTGGACTCGTTACGTCTAAATGACGACACTCGCGCATAAAGTGCTGATCGGCATACCCACGTATGCAGGGCACGCTTATTGTCGTGAGGCTTTTATAAAGAACACGGTCGCCCTTGCTGGCTCAAATGATGTACTAGTCATTTGGAATGGTGAGGGCGATCCTGCTTCTATCTTCCCTTCAAACTGGAAAACTCAGAAGATCGCAGATGTTAAAGGTGAAAGCGGGCTTGATTCATTAGTCCGTAAACACAATCTATTCAGCAAGAGAACTATCAGCGGGGGCTACACACACCTATTCCTCCTTGAAAGCGATGTATTGCCCCCTTCTGATACTATTAACCGCCTCCTAAATCACAATGTCGATATGGTTACAGCAACGTATCTAATCAGAAGCGAGAGCAACACAGTTTTAAATATTCCCGATAATGAGAAATACCGCGAAAAATATAATGGCACAATGGCAGGGAAAACTATCCTTTGCGTGCGTGACGAGACCGCCCCTGTTGTTTGGGGCATTGAAGATGAGAAGATACGCTTCTGGCGATTAGAAGATATGCTCCCTCAGCGCGGATTAGTTCGGATATTTGGAGCGGGTGTTGGTGCTGTCTTGATACAGCAAAAAGTTTTGAGGAATACCCCCTGGCGGGTTCCGCCTATTGAGTGGGGCGCTCATTGCGATGACTTCCCATTTTATCACGCGGCCTATTTTGGCGGATATGAGTTATATGTCGATACTGACATAATTTGTCAACATTTACACGACTACACCAAGGGCGGTGACGGTCTGGAAGTTCAACAGAAATGGTTTAAGGCTAAAGACATTGAATCGATCGGACAGAGAAGTGCAGAGCATATCTTCGCTTGAGAATCTTCGCAAGGGCGAGGATATTTATGTTGTCGGTGGTGGCAAGTCTATGGACTATTACCCTTCGGGGTTTTTTGGGTCTAGGTGTGTGCTCGCAGTCAACCAGGCTTCAAGATTAGTCAACCCTACTTTTGTAATACGCAAGGAAGGCGCAGACATTGGAAAAGCCCCTGTAATATCATCAATGCACCGCGCAGGGTGTCTGGATCTGGGAATGAATCGATCTGATTATATGTTCGACCACAATCACAACATGCTATCGGTCATTGAGCGCGCAGACTTACACCCTTACGGCGATAAGATTGTTGTGTCATGGTCAACTATCACCTCGGCTATTCATCTCGCTGCATATATGGGGGCAAGGGCTGTATTCTTAGCTGGTCACGATTGCGCCACAATCGACGGAGAACAGACGGCAAATGATTACTATTTAGGCGTGAATCGGATCACCCAACCGCAAGACTATTCTAATTGGTTGAAGTGTATTGCATCTCATACTATATGGATGCGTGAATATTTATACTCAGAGTATAAGATTCCACTTATTTCTTTATCACCCTTTGTCGGATTAAAACATGAGGGGCATATAATAGAATGACACATTTATAATTGACTTAATCAAAAATAGTAACTAATGTTGCACAGGTTACACACACGCTAAACGTGGAGGAAGTATGAACATCGTGACCGCTTTAAATAAATGCTTAGTCCAAGACTCTAATGGTAATTACGCCTTACAGGTTTTAGGCACGTTGACAGACACGGCCAAAAGTGAAGCATTACAGAGCAAATTAAGAAAATCAATAGACACCACGACCAATCAGGTTCGTGTGGTTAGCACAAGCTAAGGAGATAGTCAATGACAATCAGCGCGTTACAATCTAAACTTAATTCGGCTCTAGTCACAAACGCTGCGGGTGATTACGCGCTAAGGACAATGGCCGAAGGTGCTCAGACTATCGGAGCATTAACCCTCACCGACGATGCAAACGCGGGTGGCAACTACCTCCTAAACGAGCAAACCACCACAAACATGATGTCAAAGGGTACAGTTTACCGCTTTGATGGGGTGAATGATTATGTGCTGGTTCCTAATGATGCCGATATTGACAATGGCACAAATGATTTTCATGTGTCATTCAAAATAAAGTTTAATGCTACCCCTACTGCAAATGGGACAATCTTCAGCAAAAGTGCAAGCGCATATTCTACGTCAGATGGGTATTCAATTTTTTATAATACAACCATAAATTCTCTTGCAGTTCTTGTTTATGGTGGTGCGGTAATATTAAATACAACGTCAGTAGGAACGGATATAGCAGATGGCAATTGGCATGATGTTGATGTTGTTTTTGTTCGTGGCTCTGTTTGCAATGTATATGTAAATGGTGTGCTTGACTTTTCTGAGGCTTTTGCATCAGAAGCAACCATAACCAATACCTCACCAGTTGCGATAGGTGCTGAATACAGGGCAGGATCACCAAGATTTTTCTGTGATGCTGAAATCTCCGAAGTAATTCTTGGCAACTTCGCCCCCACCGCCGCCGAAGTCAAAGACCTCATCTCAGGCAATATCCCGTTTAAGTGGCAGTATGGGAGTCAGACAGATTTGGTGACTAATGGTAGTTTTGAGCCAACGACAGGATGGACTGCGCAAACAGATTGGGCATTTGTTGACCAAGGAGGAGGTGACAATGAAGCGGTGGCAACAACGGCTGCCACAAATTTTGGTGTTTACAGGACTGTATCAATAACGGCAGGAAAGAAGTATGCCATAACATATACAATCACAAGTATAAGTGCTGGTTCCGTTAAAGTTAGCACGGGTGGAGGAACTCCAAGTACCGTAAGGGCAACGACAGGGACTTATACCGAAATAGTAACGGCAGGTTCAACTAATTCATACATCCAAATATTGGCGGGTGCGGCAGGTACTACTTGTAGAGTTGATGACGTTTCTATGGTAGCAATCGGCGCAGTAGCCCTATACGACCAAACCTCTATCTCCGAAACCTATTGGGGTGATGTTGCAAATAACAACGATGGTGCTGTAACTGGTGCAACTGTTCTAAATCAACCTGACGGCATGGCGTTTAAGAATATCATACTTTCACCTGTTGCTCAAGATGCAACACCTAAAGAGGGACAGTTAATATATAACTCAGCAACTAATAAGCTAAACGTCTGGACAGGCGCGGCTTGGGAAGTGGTGACAAGCGCATGAGAATAAAATTTACTGATACAGGCGAAGAATATCAAATTAGTGGCATACCAACAAGCGGAAACTCTGCTGCAGGGGGTCGCTACATCTCAAAACAGGGCGTTCTATGCAAGGGTGTCGAGGACATAACAGAATACCGCACAGAGGTAGTTGATGGAGTGAAAACTAAGGTTGAGGTTGTGCCAGGGGAAGTTGAAGAACCTCGCCCTGACTCATCCTGGTTGGTTGTGGATATCAAGCTATGGCTCGATGCTCAGGGCGTAGAGTACACATCATCCATGCTTAAAGCTGATCTTCTCGCATTGGTATGACCTTCCTCCGCAAATTCCTTGAGTGGGGCTTAAACGGCAATGTTTGGATTTGGTTCCATATGCTTTTTGGTGGAATCGGTGCGAGGGTTGGCGAGGCTCTCGGATATAGCGACTTAAAGACTCTTATTATTATTTTTCTATGCGCTGTCGGATGGGAAGTTGTCGAGTTTATTATTGATGGTGGGATAGAAGGTATGATAAAAATTTACGGCTCACTTGAACGGTGGGCTTATGACTGTGCAGGGGATGTCCTCGGCGCTTTAATAATGGCGTTAATGGTAGTAATGTGAGATGAGGAAATGAGAATGAAAGCATTATCAGACCATCCGCTAGTTATGGCGGTGACGGGCTTTGGTGGCCTTGGCGTAAGCACGATCCAGTATTTAACGGCTTATGTCCAGTTTGGTATTGCCGTATTTTCGCTTGTCTTGGTTGGGTTGACTATATTTTTGAAGGTCAGAGAAATAATAAGAGGGGGTTTGAAATGACATGGATAGCAAGTTTATTTTTACCAGGCAAGAGAACTATCACACTTTCAATCGCTTGCGCCTTAATGGCTGTGATATTGCAGGCAGATACACAAGGGTTATTTGATTTAGCCCCCATGCTTAAATTATTGCTGAATCTTGGGTTGACTCTGGCTTTACCGATGATACCTATTTACCTAAGGAAGGGCATACAGTCTGCCCTCAATGAAAAAGCAAAATGATATGGAGATCAAACAAGTAGGTGATATTCATGAGATCACATTCACATACGGTGGCGAGAACTACGGCCAATGGGTATTGCTCATGAGTGATGAACATTTTGATTCAATTAACTGTGATCGCAAATTGCTAAAGAAGCATCACGAGGAAGCCAAGGCCAAGGATGCGCCAATATTCAAGTTTGGCGATGTGTTCGATTGTATGGGTGGTAAATATGACCCCCGTACTCACAAAGGCGACATAAGACCAGAGCATAACGTCAAGGATTATTTTGATGCAATTGTGCGGGATGCTGAAGATTTCTATTCTGATTATCCGGTTGCGTTTATAAGTGATGGCAACCACGAAGAGAATGTATTACACAGGCATGAAACCGACTTGATCGGGAACCTTGCTAAATCGCTTAAATGTGAGCGGGGTAATTACTCTGGATATATTCGTTTCAGTTTCAAGGATAGAACGGGACACGGCAAGCGCCACATGGACCTATATTATGATCACGGGATGGGTGGAAACTCGCCTGTAACCAAGGGTGTAATTTCTACAAACAGGCGCGGTGTCACCTATGACGCAGATATATTCGTGAGTGGCCATAATCATAATAGATGGACCGTTGAGAATATGCGCGAGGGTGCTGATATGGTTGGCAAGATAAAAGCATATAAGCAACTCCACATAAACACCGGGACCTATCTTGACAAGCCCTCAACAGGGCGCGATAAATACGGCTCGGCATTTGGTCAGCCAAATAAGGGCGGGGTGTGGCTTTACTTTTCGCTCTCAGGCTCTCATCAAAAATTAGAAGTGAGGGCAATTAACGCATGAGTATGTCTAATACACAATGGTCATTCCTGCAGGATGTTGCGATACTTATATGCTTCATCCGTGATAGGGGCTGGAAGGCCACAGGAGGCGATTTACTGAGGTCTTACGCTGAACAGGAGCGCAAGTATGGCGCGGGGCTTTCAAAGGCTAGAGCGGGCGAATCCAAGCACCAATTCAAGCTGGCTATTGATCTTAATTTCTGGGATGAGACAGGCGCGTATTTGCCCAAATTGCCATTAACAGAAGAACAGCATGACGAGAAGTTTAAATTTATAGCAGATTATTGGGAGTCGTTAAATCCCAAAAATAAAGCGGGGCTGAATTTCAAAACATTCAGAGATCCGTATCATTTTGAAAGGGGCACTTGATGGCTCAACCTTACATAACTTGGTCAGATGTGCGAAGTGTACTAGCCACTATTGATGACTTCGACCTGAAGATTCCGCTAAATGAGGAAAGTTTTGTCGCTTCGACTCAAGATACCTTGTCGAATTGTGGCTATATTGCGAGACTCTATCGAGATGGCACAGATTTAGGGGCGGCTCAAGCTACCGCCGTAGCAGTAGATTCAGACGGTGAATGGCACTATGAGAGTTCTACCGACCTCCTGACAACCTTCAATACAAATGATCCTGACTCTTACGAATGGATGGCTGCCCCTGACACTCTGGCAAATGTGCAGGCTAAGTTTATGAATACGGGTGCTGAGATGTTCGAGGGAGTTAATCCTAGATTCCCAAGACCATTGCCCAAGTCTGACAGGTCATATTCAGGAGCTGAGTACGAGGCGGGTATTGTTAAGGGTGTCGCATTGTTCGCCGCACGTGAAGCGATTATAAACTCTGACCCTGGATCTCCCGAACTGTTCAAGGTTGAAAATCAGCTATGGAATGAGCAAGAAACAGGGTTGATTGACCTCATTAAAAAGGGTGAATTGAAGTTTGAGTTTGAACTAACCGACTCAGACGAACACGGCGAGATTGTTGAAGGCACATTGAACGCCGCCACAACTGGCTATCCCACAGAGACTTTCGGGGATGCGACAGTTCCATATGCTAAAGTCAAAGCATCAATTGTTACGGGTGGCACAATAACTTACGGCACAGCAAATACAACCGTGACCTATCAAGTCACAGATGGGGACGGCACAGCGCTTGTCTCTGCCACGCTTTTAGATATTGATGCAATACAGCCGGTAGGGCATGGGGTTAGTATCTCATGGGCTGCGGGTGTTTATACTGCAAATGATTTCTGGTATATTTATATAAGGAACCATTCAACATCGTCAAGTATTGTATCATCTTTTAATCTGTCGAGGGTGTAATGAGTTGGGATGTACTAGATAACAGGATGTATGCGGGGCTGAAATTAATGATTAACGCCTATTCTAATTTTAATGCTTATTCTGAAACAGAGAAGCCTCGGAGCGCTGCCTATTATCTAATTTCCAATGAGGATATTGTCTCTGGTTCGCCTGGTACTGGAAGCTCAACCTTTATAGGCACATTTAATATTGATTTTTATTCAAATAAAAGGGTGCCCGCGTTTATTAAAAACAACAAGTCGAAGATTATGGAAATCCTCGCTGATTATAATCATTACTCGACAAGCACAATAACATATTATTTCAACGGAAATATACTTGGTACAGAGGACGGTATAGATGACGACCCCTATGCTTTTCGCATCAAGTATGAAATCACACATGAGAAAGTGAGTTAATTATGGCGATTGTATCAACAACCTATGCCCCTAACGAATGGCAGTTCGCCATGAAAGCGGAAACCACTACAGGGACTATTAATGTCGCAACCATGCAGAAAATCAATGTGGATGATGTAGCCACAATGAGCCAGGAAGTGACACAAACCTTAGATGCCCGAAGCACCCCCGGCAGGACAGTTAAATTTGCAGATGCCTTTGTGACTGACAAGGGCGGGCATAAAACAACCGTAAGTATCAGCGGAGTATTTGATACCACAGTCGGACCGCTCCTATTGTCAAATGCTTTAGGTACAGCCGTTGGCTCAAGCCCCGCATCTTATGACATGGCATATAATTACGCACCGGCTGCAAGGGCACACGGAGCCACAACCGGTACGATAGTTAATACCTTCACATTTGCGATTGTCCCGCCTATTGCGAGCAAGGCAATTGTTCTGCCTGGTTGCGTATGTTCTGACCTCGAAGTGACTTTCGACAAGGCAAATGAAGGTGGTCGCGGTCATTTTACAGCGACTATTGAAACAGCATACAAGCCTCTTGCATCACAGGGCACACCTAGCTCTATGGCAGTCTATGGCGCAACCTTCAGATACTTGAGAGAGTTCAACACTAAAAAGACAGTATTCATTTCCGGTGGGTCTGCCCTTGATGTTGTACTTAACAAGGTTGGTTACAAGATAGCCAATAATGTTACATATACAGGATTTCAAGGTTCTGATGGTGATCCTGAATTACTGCAACGGGCTATCCCTGCAGCCGATATTTCTCTAATGCTTGGTGTCAAGTATGATGCTAATACTGAAATGCTTTGGAGTACACGGAGAGACGGCACGAGCATTGGGATTGAGATTTCAGATAATGCAACATGGGCTAGCTCTACATTCGGTGTTAAGGCGGGTTTCTGTCAGCTTGATGCTGATGTAGTACCTACCGGAACTGATGCAGGCGTGTTTGAGGACTTGAGCCTTAAATGCCTTGGTTCAACAACTGGCGACTTGATTCAGATAGTTCCATGATAAAGTCTGAGTTAAAGAGGGTTCCTTTTAAAATGCGCGTGGAACTTGCTGACCTTGCGCGGGTCAAATATAGCCTTGATGGCACCTATGAAATCTCAAAGGCGTTTACAATCACGAGTGAGTTTGTCGCTGCCGGGTTATTTGGCAAACGTCTTGCTGATCTGGATGAGGCAGAACTGAAGCAAATGGACAGTTACTCAGATGAAGAGCTGGTCGAGTTCTGCGATAAGGTTAGGGAATATCTTGGAAACCCTTCTCAAGGCTAGCTTATGAATGTTGGGTGTCCGTTGTTAGCCTTCCCTACCCACACCCCCCTTTTCCGTTCTTCGCAACGGACGCGGAGACAGGTAAAGATGTCGAGATTAAAACGAAGTGGGACGCTTATAACCTTTTCAATTCATGGGAATGGGATCATCCATTTGCTCAAGAGCGTAGATTCTTATTTGCTCAAAATGCAGACATTGGCGACATCCTTATTGACCAGGACTTGCAAGATGTTATCAGGCGCAAAATATATTGTGACAAATATACAAGCGTCCCGCCGTTTAAGGGTGCTTATGATGACCAGCCCGATTGGTGGTTTTCCGCTGTGAATACGATAGAACAGGCAGTAAACGAAGCAAGTAAATATGTGAGGCGTATAAATGGCCACTAAAAAAGTTGATTTTATTGTCTCGGAAAAAGGAACGTCTAAGGCTGCGGGTGGCTTTAAAAAGGTTGACAACTCAATAGCTAAAGCGGCCAAGAGTGCGGCGCTATATGCCGGGGCTTACATTGGCGCCCGGGGTATAATAAACCTCACTAAAAATGCTATTGAGGCGTTCGGAGTACAAGAGGACGCAGAGAAAAGATTAACAACGGCGCTCGGGAAAAACGCTGACGCCTTAATCAAACAAGCCGGGGCACTTCAACAAGTCTCGACCTTTGGGGATGAGGTAATAATTGGTGTACAAGCATCAATAGCAGCCTTTGTCCGTGACGAGGGAGCGATTAAGCGAGCAACAGCGGCAACACTAGACCTAGCCGCCGCTACTGGGATGGACTTAAAGAGTGCGGGTGATCTTGTTGCGAAGTCTCTTGGATCTTCTACAAACGCATTATCAAGATATGGAATAGAGGTCACGGGAGCCGTTGGAAGCTCTGAACGCCTTGACACACTAACGGGGAATATCGCTAGCAAGTTTGCAGGGCAGGCCGCCGCCGCAGCTGATACTATGGCGGGGAAGATGCAACAAGCGTCTAATGCTATTGGTGATGCTTCAGAGGCTCTTGGCGAAACATTCGCAGAGCCGGTTAGATTGGCGGCAGAGGGAATCAAATTCCTAGCCGAAGGGATGAACGCATTTATAGCGAGCGTTGGAGGTGTTGGTGGTCACGTAACAACAGCAGAACAGCGACTCTCCGCGCTGAATAAATTGGTTAACGAACATGCCGATATATCAATTCCAAATCTTATTCAAATATACACAATGCTTGGCATGGGGTATGACGATAATATATCCAGGGGCGACAACTTTAAACGGGTATTGGGTGAACAGGCTGCTGCCCAAATGCGAGTTAATGACCAGGCCGTAATTGCCACAGAAACTATTGTGGAGCAGGCAATCGTTTTTGATACGGCGGCAATGGCTTCGCGGGGATACGTCCAAGACCTAGAGGCAATGGAGCTCGCGCAAGATAATGTTTATCTTTCAGCTCAAGACTTGGCAACAAACATTCAGCGAGCATATTTAGACAATGAAAGATATATAGATTCATTTACACACTCTATGATTGCCGCCGCAGTAGAGGGGCAGGACATGAAAGACGCGCTCATCTCTGCGACAAAGGCAATAACGATAGAGCTAATCGCAAATTGGGTTAAACGCCAAGCCGCTTCCCTACTAGGTCTTGGAGCCATGACAGCCGCAAACACAGCGGCGGCGGTTGCTAATGGTGCTGCATGGGCAACCCCTGCGGCCTTAGCGTCAACCGCAACATTCGGAGGCGCGGCGGTGGCCGGTGGTGCAGCTCTAGCCGCAACTGTCGCAGAGGCTAACCTTTTGGCCGCATTTGCTGATGGAGGCGACTTTGTTACTAACGGCCCACAATTAATACTTGTCGGTGATAACCGAAGCGGAAAAGAACACGTACAAGTCACCCCTATGGGTGGAGATCCCAATATCAACGGGCCACAGGGCGGGGCTACCTTCAATTTTTATGGCGACATCATAGGCACAGACGACTATATCGAAAACAATTTAATCCCTGCGGTCAACTTAGCGATTACGCAAGGAAGGGCTGCCCTTGCTTAGTTTCCCGACTAATCTAGCGAACGAATTAAGAGATCGGCACGGCTCGGCTTTTTGGTATATTAAATTATATTATGGAGATGAATCTAGTTTTACAGGTCTTAGCGATTCCGATAGAATTATAGACTCTGTGAAATACCGGGGGTTAGTATTGGATTGGGGCGCATATGCTCACTCGGCTAATCTGCAAGACTTTAAGCCAAGCACCGCAACATTAAACACGCTTACAATATCAAACAAAGATGATGCTATTTCGGGGGGACGGTTCTCGGATCTCTTTAGTTCCCAAAATTATGTAAATCGCAAATTCACATTGCACATGGGGGCTGTCGCTGTGGCCTTCGGGGACCACATACAGATAGCTCAAGGGATTATTACCGACCAGGTTAAACAGAGCGCAGACAATTTAACATTAAGGCTCGTTGAGGATATATCAAGCGTCCAGGTTGAGGTGCCTACATCAAGGGTTAATACAACCAGTCACCCAAACGCACCGCTCAATAATATTGGTAAGCCTATCCCTATGGCCTTTGGTGATTTTGGATTAAAAACAGACATAGGCACGGTCCCCACAAGTGGCGCGGAGTTCGATAGATATTTCGTTAAAGGTCACTTCCCCGCTATCATAACTGACAGGTGGAGTGATACAGGGGCTTATGTTGATGCAAAGACAGATAGCGCGGTCATGTCTGCCCTTGACAATAAAAATATTTTTTACTCTGGTGATGATGCTTTTGCAGCCTGTGAAGATGCAAATGCAAGTGGAACGGCGGGCAGTTCACTACTGACATTTAAAGGTAATTCGTGGCGATCATACTTTAGGCTGTCAACCTGGGATTCATACGACACAGGGGACTATGCCAATATGATTGATGGCGATTTCTCAACATCTAACACGTTGACCGTTGTTGGCGCGCCTGGTATTACAACGGGGTTTAGAGTGCCAAAGATTCCTAAACTTGGTGAGTTCACAGCCATTAGTTTTATGTTCGATTTTGGGGCTTTTGGCGGTACAACCCCAAATGCCGCCGCCGGGGCTGCTTTTAAATTAACAAGCCAACCAGGAGCTAATGATTATACCTTAACGTGGAACGGTGGAGATCAGACTTTGGCAGTTACTGCCGAGTTTACAACGGCACAAAAAGACGCATGGGACTTTGAGGGGACAACATTCCAACTAATCATTAACGATACGGGTGGTGCGAACTACGACCAGACTTTAGTTGTTAACCAGGTGGGTATCGAAATAGAGTTTATGCCATCTCAGAATTTCTCTAAAACATATATGGTAGAACAGCGGGGTCTTAGGGGGCGCACAGGTAGCAGAGGTAGCGATACAAATTCAACTAGCCGTATTAGATATACCGTGGGAGCAACCCCTGAAGTATCAGATTATATTTACTACTCGGGGAAAGGACGGGAATATGGCGCCTGGGTTGATGCTGACTCAAGGGATAATGGTTATAACTCAGGAGCGTTAATAGAAAACCCTGTATATATGATTGAAGATATATTGAGAACTGAACTGTCTTTATCTTCTACTGAAATTGATTTCGCTTCTTTTGATGTTGCCGGAAATACGACTAATGGGACTATAGGGAATACGTTTGACCTGGCTGTAAGCGCTATTGAATTTGCCTTTTGTCAATACCAATTTATATCTGCGTGGGATTTATGCCAGGAACTAGCGAGGGCTTGCGGTTGTCTCTTGTTTTTCTCTGGTGACGGGACGATAAAAATCGTAGCGAGGCAACGTGACGAAGATTATACTAGTGTTGATGCCACAATAGATTACGGCGTTCTGCGCACAATCAACCCAGATATAACGCCACTTGAGAATGTTCGTAATAAAGTTTCCGTCAAATACAATATGGATTATGCTCAAGACGATTTGCAAACCACAACGGCAGAAGTTGAGGACTCTACATCGCAGGGGAGTGGGGCAAATGGTATTAATTCTACCCAAGAGTTAATACAGGATAACAGGTTCACATTAGATTCCAGTACGGCTGTTGGCTCTTCGACTGCCCTTTTAGATTGGCTCGCATATCGGAAAAAGATATTAATGTTTGATGTTATTACCCCAAAACATAACGACCTCGAAATAGGTGATACGATTAACTTCAGCAATTGGCCTTCGACATTTAAAGTCTATGGGAATACGATAACTGCAACCGATATATACATGATAACAAAAATTACCAAGAAACCGAACAGCTGCTCTATTAGCTGTCAAGAAGTTTCGGAGGTGGGCGATTGACATATGCAAGACCATTAAAGCCGGTATTCTATACAGATACAGTTAATTGGTTTAAGATAAACGGGAGATCAAAATCTAGCACGGTAGTCCTTGCAGATGGCGCTTTTAATTCCGGGTATGATATCTATGATGTGTTTGACTTGAACCCTCAAAATCTATGTAGCTTCAATACTGGTAGTGGTACGGCACACCAGGTAATTGCAATAGATTTTGGTGTATCAGTTACTCTCGATTCAATCGTTATCTTGAACCACAATATGAATACTGCAGAAGCAACATTCAGGGTCGCTCATAGCGCAGTAGCGATAGAGGGCGCTGGCGAGGGTTCTGTAGTCCAGGCTACAGGTATTGCTATAAATGCCTCAGAAGATACAGGCGTGATTACCGCCGCCTCTGACGGTGATTCCGTGTTTAATTTCACCGCAGCTTCTGACAGATATTGGGTTGTGGAATTTATGGATGATGCGACATATTCAGCAACAGACTTGACTGTGGGCGCGATTATGATTGGTGAGGAATATTCTCTACCGTTAGCCCCTGACATAAATATCGGTCACACCTTTGAGGCTGGTGGTACAAATATATCAACAGGATTGAGCGGGAAGAGACACTCGAGCCCGAGCTGGATAAAAGCCAATAACGATTCTGCCACAGGTGACAATTATATCCCATTCAGGACAGGGACAGGCGCTGAACAGATCCCAGGGCGCGAGGGTTATTCAGTATCATATTCTATAATTGAAGATACTGACCTCTTACCTTCAGACCTCGCAAGCCCTAAAGGCGACACCTTTATTCATAAGGTGTTTTCAAAGACTGCGTGGCAAACCCTGCCTTTTGTCTTTGGCATTGATTCGACTTCAACTACGCTTGGTGATTATTTGTTTTGTCGGTTGGTGGGTAATTCGTTTAGTGTGTCTCAAATAGCCTATAGGATATATGCGACATCGTTTTCAGTAGAACAAGAGTTTTGACCTTTGGGGGGTGCGGGATGCCCTCTCCCCGCCCCCTTTTGGTTACCTCCACGTTATCCAAAGCCAAACCCACTTGATAATGTCTTTTAGGTTACGCATTAAATTTTGCGCCAATTTATAGAGTATTCATCGGCTTCATATGTTCCCACCTGAAAAAGCCCCGTAGCTAAAACAATCTGAAGTGCTGTCTCTGTCTCTATGTGGATAGCGTTCATGTATTGGGTATCAGCCTCGGTATAGTATGGCTCGTCATCTTCATGGCGTTTATTCCCATCCATCCCTAAGATTTCAGCGATGTCAATAAGCACGGCACTATTCCCATATGGCCGTTTACAATCTATTGACGGCGCACCAAACTCGCAATCTTCCCATGAGACATAGGCACGTCTTAATAGTTTTAAATGGTCTTCATTCATCGTAAAGTGTTTCATCTTCATTCCTTCCTATTAACTAATCTCTTTTAGTTCGGAGTCTGAAGGAAGGTAGCCCCTCTCATCCCTTGTTGCTTCTCTATCTACTGAAGATTGTCTCATCTTGGGCTGTTGTCCACCTTTACGGGCATTGGCAGAATGTGAACTGCATACTCTCCAATAGCCACTTTCACGCCATGATGTGCCCCCACAACACGCTTGATTACTACATCCATCAACATCACAAGGGTCAGTATATTCTTCATCCATTTCGTCAATTTCTTTTCTTAACCTCTCATTCTCGGACTGCAAGGCTTTGATTTTGGATTCAAGAACTCTCCCATTTTTATAGCTCAACTCAAGTAGATTAATGAGGTCGGCCTTTTTTATCCGCATCAACTCATCACGCCATTCCTTGCCATATGGTACAAATTCTTCTCTCTCAGTCATTTTATTTACTCTCCTTCGCCATACTCAACACAGCAAGTAGCATAAGGCATGTCAACCCTTAACATACCTTCTGTATCATACACACAGATTCTTGACTGTTCTTGGTCTGTACTGAATTTGATTTCGCCAGTAGTCCAAGCTCTATCGTACCTTTTTGAGCCAACATGGAATGATTGTGTCCCTTCATTCGTTGGGCTTTCCCAAACGCTGGTGATTTTAGTTATTACTTCAGTCATTTTATTTATTCTCCTTCTCAAACGAATATGCTATAAACTTATAACTTGGGCGTTCTATCTTTACGATAAGCCCCCTTTTGTGTTCGTCCCTCGCTATATTTCTCTGTTTCTGCCCAGTTATTAATAGTAGCTCCCCGTCATAGAATGTTACTCTATCTCCAACTTCGATTTCAGTCATTTTATTTATTCTCCTTCTCTTGAGTCAAAATCCAGATTATAGCCTCTGCGAGCATATCGGCTAAAGAGGTTTCATATTTGAACCACGGATTAGCACCTTCAACATCCCAGTCTGAGGCAACCATTCCATCTTCCTGTATTTCCATGAATCGCTCTTTAGATGCCTTCACCCACGCTTGTAAATACTCAAACAACGTAGATGCGGAGTAGGCAGGGGACGAGTCGCTATTATACCACTCCTTCAGTTCGTAATCTTCGACACCATTAACATCTTTGACTAATACCCAATTGTAAATTGTGTCTGCGCTGAACCCTACTTCCATCAACCTCTGCGATACTTTACGGGTAGTTAAATCTGAAGTCATGATTTTACCTTCTGCCCATCAACGTAAGCATCTTGTATTCCTGCCATTATCGCAACATGGAGATTCTGCTCGTCAAGTTTAGGCCATGCTTTATTCATGTGAGCATGGAGGTCAAGTATCTTCTTAACTTTTTGTGATAGCTCTTCTATTGTATAAGTTTTCATCCTACTCTTCTCCTTCGCTTGACTGTTTAGGTGGGGTAATTGCTGGCATCCAATGAGTAACCCAAGGCTTTCCATCATGTCGCTTAACCTCATGAAACGTATCATCTACCACAACAAGGGTCATCCCCATATCTGGATTATTTAAACAATGTGGCTCAAAGGCGATAACTATCTGTCCAGTTTTCGGCAACCCATCCTCAACACTAATCCACTTCGCATCATTGGGGCGGGTGTTATATCGTTTACCATCAGGGTCAGGCAGTAGTTGTCCATTTGCAAGAATGTCACAGACCAACACTCTTTCGGGGTCACGCATCTTTGATTGATTGGCTTCGAGTAGTTGAACTCGACTTTTATAGAACTCCAATGAACGCTCAAGGGATTTAATCTTTTGGTGTAGCATTGTCTCTTCACTCATGACTTCTCCATTTCTTCGGGTGTAAAGGCTATCGTTAAAGATGTTAGTTGCCCATCTTCTTGTTTTTCCCATGATATGGATTCAACTGCACACAGATTTATCCCCATATTGTTTGGGATTACCTCAACTGGCAATGGCGACTGATTGTTGCCTTCAATTAACTGTTTGATTGTTTTCGTTGTTTTCATGTTCTCTCCATTTCTTTGGGTAAGGGCGAGCCGAAGCCCGCCCGATATGATTTAATACAGTTTACCGCCATGTTTGACAGGTCTACTTTCATTGGTTTCCATTTTGGCAAGTATCTCGCCAACCAAGTCCACATTAAGACCATAGGCTAATCCAATGAGTCGTATAGCAACATCGGCTAACTCTTCAGCAAAGTTCACTTTATCTTGATTCCTGTGTGCCTCAAGTGCTTCTGATAACTCTGAGTGTATCAGGGCAATCTTTAATGGAACTCTTGGTGTTTCTGCCCAATCCTCAAGAGCAACTGGGTCAAATCCATGATTGATTTCATTTTGTATAATTTTCTCATACATAGAGTTAATAAAGCGTTTTGTCTCTGAAGGATGTCCGAGAATGACATCATGAGTTATATCTGTCATTGCACATTCTCTATCGTCATTCATCGTCTGCACCTTCTACCTTATCGCCTTCATAGGTGTACTTGTCAACTGTCTTTCCACCTTCCATGACATAAATACGGACAAATTGGCCACCATCGTCAACTATGTCATCGAATACAACTTTTTCGTTACGTGTTAGAGTCCATCTGTGTCTTTTGCTTGCAAGCAATTCAGCTCTGTAGCTATCACACTCAATAGCTCTGTCATGACCGCAACTTGTGATTTTAACTATCATTGTCTTGTTTCCTTTCTATCTATCTATTCAGACGTTCAAGGTGTCTGATTACCATCCATTTCTTCGGGTGTGAGTTCTTTCCTCATTTCCCCCTCCGCTTCATTTCGGCTTGGTGCCTTATATCCCAATAGAATCCTGCATTGTCCCAAAAATACTCGCAATTCCCGTCTTTGTGCGGTGGCTCGCCAAACCACGCCTGCCAATGTTCTGACTGTGGTGCTGTAAAGCGATAACATTCGTATTTTTCAAGTGGGCAGTTGCGCCCGTCACACATTGAAATATCACTCATTTTGCCCTCCTTTGGGGGCCAGCCCGAACCAGCCCCCGTTTCTCTCTGTCGCATATTGCGTTACCCAGGTAACTATCAGCGTGGTATCTGATATTATCCTGCGCCCTGCGATTCCATCCACTTGCCCCGAGTGCTTGAAACAGAACGTTTCATGGTAGGGGCAATTATTCAAAAAGCGTTTTAATTAACCTAAATCTAATCATAACAAGGGGCCAAGCAACAAGAAAAATATTTTTTTTATTTTGTTGCATGGGGTGTTGTGGGTGTTATCTTTGTGAAAATCTAGGAGGGCAAAATGTCAAAATTTACAGTCTATGAAATCAAGGAATGGTTAAAGTTTATTGCTGTTTGTTGGTTTTTGCTCGGTGGAGTCCATATGTTTTGGACTGTGCTTAGTTATTTCTTAAACATACCAAGGGGGTACTAATGTTTAATTGGGACAACGCGCCGAAGTGGGCGCAATGGGTCGCTATGGATGAGAGTGGCGAATGGTACTGGTACGAAAAAGAGCCAGAATTTGCGCCTGAATATGGGTCTTGGGAATCAGACGGAAGATTTAAAATGATAATATTAGACGATGTTGATTATGAAAACACATTGGAGGCCAGACCATAATGGGCAAAATAACATTTACATGGGAAGATAGGCGCATGAATGAAGATCGCCTTGCTGAAATAGAGAACGAGGACACAAGCGAGTTGCGCATTAATTGCCCATCATGTCGTCACTATGTCGAACCTTCTGTTCGCGTGGGTGGTGACGAAAACGGAATTTATAGATGGTTAGAATGTCCAGATTGTTACGAGGACATAACAGATTCAGAAGGAGCTTGCTAGATGAACCTTGAAGATTTAAAAAAAGAGATCCCCTTTAGGTGGCGCGTTCAATCATTTAGTGAGCGCAAGGCAGAGGCTATATGTATTCCATACATAGACGCTAGAGACGCACAAAACCTGCTGGATGACGTTTGTGGTCCCGAAGGATGGCAAAGCGATTTCAAGGGCGCGGGCAGCCTGCTTATGGGTGGGATTGGAATAAAGGTTGAAGATGAATGGCTGTGGAAATGGGACACCGGAACAGAGACGAGGATTGAAAAGGAAAAGGGTCATGCCTCAGACGCCTTTAAACGCGCAGGAGTTCATTGGGGTATAGGTCGGTTCCTGTATGGTATCGCTCCTGTTAAGGTTCGCGCCAACAAGATCAAGGCTAAAGGCGAATCTTCACCCTGGGTTTGTGATCTTGAAGGAAAGTATATCTTTGACATTACAGACTACATCAATAAGATATGGAACAAGAACAACGCTGAAGGCGAAGAGGTCACAGACCTTGCGAAAAGGATGCGGGCGAAACATATCTCATCAGACGATTTCACCGAGAAGTTAGCGCAATATAGAATGGCTTTTGAAAATGCTGGCCGTGATGGTGAGTTCAAAAAGCACCTCCAAGATAATTTCAGCACAGACAATGAGGCTGAGATTGTAAAAGAGTTTCTAAATAGCGCGAAACCAATAATAGAAGCGATTAACGAAATCTATAAGAAAGGTAAAAAATGAGCGAGAAAATCTATCCCAAGGGATTAAGAACATTTCCACCCCGCGCAGAAGCACCAGAATTTGTCAAGGGCACATTAATCATCACACTTAACGAGTTCATAGCGTTTTGCAAAAACAACCCATCACTTCTGACGGATTACAATGGGGCGAAACAGCTCAAGATGAATATGCTAGAGGGCGACAAAGGGCTGTATCTTGTGGTTGATACCTGGAAACCTGAAGTCAACGCAAATGTTGCCGAACAAGAGCCTGTCGTCAATGGCAATGTTGACGACGATAATTCAGGGTTGCCCTTCTGATGCCAGACATAGCGATGTGCCAAAATCAGACCTGCCCGCTTGCTAATCAGTGTTACAGATTCACAGCGACACCAAGCGAGCCGGCACAGGCTTACGTAACCTTCAGCCCGAATAGTGACGGAAATTGTGAGCACTTCTGGCCGACTGACGAGATCACAGACATGAATGAAATGGGAGTAAATGATGAAAGATAAGACTGATACCCTGGTTGAATCTCTTAATGAGATATTGTTACTTGGCGAGCAAGAACTCACAGAAAGAATGATAATAATTGGACTTTGCCGATATTTTGGGTGTATGGATGGGGATGACCTAAGGGATCATGCTCAAGGGCTATATAGCATACTCACACAGATAGATATCCGCGGGGCACTCTCAGACCAAATCTTGCCGAAATATTCTGAGTCAGCTATATTCGATAAGGTTCATCAATGATGGATAAATTATTAGAAGTCTCAATGATGCTAGGCGATGCGATAAAGAAATTCGACGCGCTGAGTGCGTACAAGCCACCAAAGACAAAGACGCTCTATAAGTGGGCGTTCAGGCATAGCGGGAAGTGGTGGAAGGAAACGGAGTGTTTTTATGCTACAAAAGAAGATGCTGCGAATAGCGCTGCGGGTCTAGACGCATTGGGTCGTAATGAGATTGTTCGCATGGATGCAACCGCTATCGAGGTGGACGCATGAGCCAATCCGACCAAATCCTAACCGCATTAAAAAGGGGCGTGCGTTTAACGCCCCTGGATGCACTCACACAATTCAATTGTATGCGCCTAGCAAGCCGTATAAGCGACTTAAAGCGCGAAGGGTATACCATACACACCCGCACCATTAAAACGGCCTCGGGCAAGTCGGTTTCGGAATACTGGATGGACGCGCCCAAAGACTTGTTCGAGATGATGGGCATGAAGAAAGTCAGCTTGCCTCAATTCGGTGAGCTGTGATGTCCAGTAAAATGTGCAGAAAACTTGACATATGTTGTGCGTTATATAGAATTATGCACAGTATGTCCAATAATTGTGGACATAATACCCATGTAACATTTAATATGCACGATAACATCCGATATGTTAAAGGTTCAAAAAAATGTTAGGACATAGCCTTAAAACACCACAGCCAATATAAGGCGATAACCTTAGAAAGGGATTTATGAAAAACCTGGTAGAAATCTGGCACAGTTACACCCTCTCAGCGAAAAAGCAAGACGCAATTGCAGAACGAATAGTTAGCGACCTTATCGAAAAGGGGGTCAAGGCAGAAGTACGGCATGATGGCAAGAAGGTTTCAGTTTGGCGGGATCGCGCTTTTGAGAAGCGATTGATTAAAAAGAACGATTAATGGTTTGCGAATCGCGAATTAAGTATTAAGTTCTGACGTGGATAGACTTGGAAAATATCAGACTACTAATTTGGGGAGATCCCTCACCGCAAGGCAGGGACGGTTTCTTTCGAGCGCCGCCACATCTCCCCATTCATTTATTAGGATGGTGTCTAATGTCAGATAATGGCTGGATTAGCATCCATCGCAAAATCACAGGTAATTGGATATGGGAGGGCAAACCCTTTTCCTACGGTCAAGCATGGATCGATATTTTATTGGAGTGCAATCACTCCGAACGCAAACATTTAATCAAGAAGAAATTAATCACAACCAAAAGAGGCCAGTCATCTAACAGCCTTCAGACCTGGGCTAATAGATGGGGATGGTCTGTCTCAGCGACACGGCATTTCTTAGATTTATTGAAAATTGACGGAATGTGCGACACGCATAACGCACAGGTTACGACAGTCCTAACTGTATGTAATTACGACACATATCAAAACAAACCGCACGCACAAGGCACGCACGACACATCGCACGAGGCACGCACGAAGATTCCACAAGGCACGCAGGGCATACACAAACAACAACTAGACAATGATAACAATGTTAATAATGTTAATAAAAAGCGCTTCACGCCTCCCTCTATGGATGAAGTCATTAAATTATTTATAGAAAAAGGTAGTAGTAAAATAGAGGCTGAGAAGTTTTTTTATTTTTATGAGTCTAAAAACTGGATGGTTGGCAAGGTTAAGATGAAATCATGGACTGCCTCAGTTAGTGGGTGGATTGCTAGGAATAAATCAAAAGAAATTGAAGACCGTGGATATGTGTCCACATTGGAGTAGGTAATGAATAGAGGCGAACTATTAACACGAATGTTTGATGCTTACGATAAGAAAATAACACCTCAGAGAATGTACTATTATGAGGAATGGGCAAAAACATTGCCCATAGAATCCGTAAAGCATATTATTGACAGCGCAGTTAAGTCATTTGATTATCTGCCAACAGTTAATAAACTTTATGGACTGGCAACCTTGGCTGATTCGATAGATTATAAACAAAGGAATGTCTATTTTTGTTTTACTTGCAAGGGTGGATTTACGGCTGAAGATAAGAAATGCCCGAACTGTGGCGAAGTCTCAAGAGATTAAGAAGGGATAAGAGAATGGGACAACCAAAACCATATGATATTAATGAAGCAATAAGACAAGCAGAGCAGGAGGGCTAGATGATGGATTATGCTGAATTTCTAGATTCAAAAATTACCAAAGTTGAGAATGTAGGTTTTGACCCCGGCGACCTTAACCCCATGCTATTTGACTTTCAAAAAGATATTGTCAGATGGTGTCTGAAGAAAGGCAGATCCGCAATATTTGCTGATTGTGGTCTAGGGAAAACACCAATGCAATTAGAATGGGCAAGACATGTATCAGAGCGTACAGAATCGCCAGTATTGATTCTTGCGCCTTTGGCAGTATCAAGGCAAACAATAAACGAGGGTGACAAGTTTGGGATTCATGTGGAACACCTCGAATCTGATGTATTTGGTCCAGGGATATACATTTCAAATTATGAGCAACTCCACAATATCAACCTGGACCAATTCAAGGGTATCGTATTAGATGAAAGCTCTATCTTGAAATCATATTCTGGAAAATACAGAAACGAGATCATTGACAGAACTTCACATATCAGATACAAACTCGCCTGCACAGCGACACCAGCGCCAAACGATTACATGGAGCTAGGGAACCATTCAGAGTTTCTCGGAAGCCTAACACGCTCAGAGATGCTTGCAATGTTCTTTGTCCATGATTCAGGTGATACTCAGAAATGGAGATTGAAGGGCTATTCAGAAGATTCATATTGGAATTGGATGACTGAATGGGCTGTAATGATTCGGAAACCATCAGATCTTGGATATGAAGATAACGGGTTCAACCTGCCAGAGTTAAAAGTGCATCAGCATATTATTGGAGCGAAGCCCCTGCCCGGTGAGATGTTCCCCACAATGGCAAGGACCATGACAGAGCGTAGGGTTGCCAGAAAAGAAACCATAGGCGAACGAACAGATATGGCTTCAAAAATCGTAAATGATACCGATGGACCGTTTCTAATCTGGTGCAATCTCAATAATGAATCAGCATTATTAAAAGACAAAATAGAGAACGCTGTCGAAGTTAAGGGGTCTGATTCAGATAGCCATAAAATAGGCTCCTTCAATGGATTCTCTAAGGGCCAAGTATCAAGACTTGTCACAAAGCCAAAGATAGGCGGCTTCGGGATGAACTGGCAGCACTGCAATAATTCTATCTTTGTCGGGCTGTCAGATTCATACGAGCAGTATTACCAGGCAGTCAGACGAACATGGAGATTCGGACAAAAAAAGGAAGTCAACGTTCATATTGTTATCGCTGAAAACGAGGGGAATGTTCTGGCAAATATCATGCGAAAAGAAAAAGACGCTGAGAGAATGGCTCAGAATATGGTTAATAAAATGAAACAACTTTCGACTGCAAAAATACACACCGGAGGATCTGATAAAATGGAAACCTATAATAGCAAAATAGTTGAGACTGAGAAATACAAAGCGATTCACGGAGATTGCATTGAAGAGATCAAAACAATCGAAACTGATTCGATAGGGTTCAGTGTATTCTCTCCACCCTTCGCAGAATTGTTTACCTATTCAGATTCACTCAGAGACATGGGGAACGCCAAAGATTATGATGAGTTCTTTATTCACTTTGATTATTTGGTTGGTGAACTTCTGAGGGTAACTCAACCAGGCAGACTTGTATCAATCCATTGTATTGACATCCCTATGATGAAAGAGCGAGATGGAGCAATAGGATTAAAAGACTTCCCCGGGGATATTATCAGAGCATTCCAGAAACATGGATTCATCTACCATTCACGCCATGCAATATGGAAAGATCCTTTAATCGAAGCGACCAGAACAAAAGCACTAGGGCTGATGCACAAGCAATTAATGAAAGATAGTTCGATGTGTCGATCTGGCTTGCCTGATTACTTGGTGACAATGAGAAAGCCAGGTACCAATAAAAACCCAATCAATCACCCCTATGGATTAACCGAGTTCATTGGTGAAGGTGATATGGAAGCAAAGGGCGGAAACTCATCACACCATACATGGCGGGCTTATGCTTCACCTGTATGGATGGACATTCGCCAAGGGAATACGCTGAATAAAAACCCAGCCAGGGCAGAACAAGACGATAAACATATATGCCCATTACAATTAGATACTATTGATCGCGCATTAACGATATGGAGTAAAGAAGGAGATACCGTTTTAAGCCCTTTTATGGGGATAGGCTCTGAGGGGTATTCCGCCATAAAGATGAAACGAAAATTCGTTGGCATAGAGTTAAAAGATTCATATTTTAGTGAGGCCGTAAAGAACCTAGAAACCGCATCAATAGATAATCAAACTAGCCTATCTTTAGGCTGATGGAGGCTATTTTGAACCAAGACCAAACCAAAATCACATTACTAATATTCGCGATGATTTTTATCCTGCTCGTATTTGTATCAACAGGCAACGAGTCAGACATTCAGCGCCTAACCGAGAACCAGGAATTATTAATCGCAAAGATTGACAGCATTGGGTCAGAGCTTGTATGTACTAACGCTAAAATAAAAATATTGGAGGCATTAAGATGACATTGTTAATCATATTAACTGCTTGGGTGGCATTTGTGGCATTGGTCCTGCTTTTCATGGCAGGCGCGAACCGAGACAGATCACGCCTCGGACCATATGATGAATTTTACGGGCAAGACTGATGTTTGGGCGAAAGAAGATCGCAGAGCTAGAGCAAGAAAATTGTCGGCTCAAGGTAGAAGGTCAAAAAGATTATGATGGTATGCGCAATATGCAATCGAAGCTTATACGTGCGACGCTTATACGTGCGACCCACGAGATAAACAGCCTTAACGAGAAAATCCAATACATGGAGGAAATCGAATTAGCCAACAGCTTAATTCCTATCTCCGAACCTATCACCGAAGTTATCACCGAACCTTTAGCTTGGATCTCAGGTGAGCCAAAAGACACGGGTTGGTACTTTGTAGCAACAGGGGAATGGGCTGAACCTGGATATTATACCACAGCCCTATTTTACAATCCCGCTGCCCGTTGCCGTTGGATGCGTGGCGAGAAGGGAAACGCTGAGAGATTTGAGCGGGAAGTAATCGCTTACATGGAGGTCCCAAATTATGAAAAATAAACGAATGTCTTGGTTGGGTGTTATACTTGTGATTGGTGGATATATTACGTTATTCTTTATCGTTGGGTGGAAAGTTGCGCTTACTCTATTTTTGATTAATTGGGGGAATGATATAATTTCAACCCAACAGCGCAAGCGCAGAGATGAAGAGAGTGCTTTTTCTGGTTTTGTATTTAACAAGGAGGTTGAATGATGGGGCGATTCACAGAATTTAAAGTAATGATTGATAAAAAATTAATTCCAGCAGACAATGATTTTTTAATGGAGGCTCCGAGTCTAGGGCTTAAAGATAAAGAAGAGATTAAGCGGGTTAGGGCTAATCACAGAAAGTTTAAACTCTATGAAATCAAAGACGCCAAATAGCTCATACTACAGAAACAAGGCCGATGAAATATTCATGGCTCAATTTCGAGGGAAGCCGTGTGAGGTTTGCGGTGCCGTTTCAGGGACAGTAGGGCACCATAACGTGAACAAAGCCCGCAGTAAGGCACTCAGATACGATAAGCGCAATATCACGGTGCTATGCCAGAAACATCATACCATGGGAAACGACATTTGCCCGCACTCATCAAATCCAATGGCAGTTGATCGCTATTTCGGCTGGTTGAAAGAAACACACCCCACTAATTACAAATGGATCAAAGAAAACGAGCGAATTGTCAGGAAGTACACGTATAAAAGAGCGTGGGAGAACCTGAGGGAAGGGCGAGAGGCTTGGGAATGAAAATTCTTAATTTATACGCAGGAATTGGAGGGAACCGCAAGTTGTGGGGCGATGAACACGAGATTACAGCCGTTGAACTTAACCCCGATATTGCCAAGATATACCAGGACTTTTTCCCTAATGATACCGTGATAGTAGACGATGCCCACCAATACCTTTTAGACCACTACAAAGAGTATGATTTTATATGGTCCAGCCCACCATGCCCAACACACTCAGATATTAGGGGAATGGCTGCGGTGCAAGGTCAATACGGTGCGATGTACCCCGACTTTAAATTATGGCAAGAGGTTACGCTGTTAAAGCACTTCTCCAAGTGTAGGTATGTTGTTGAGAATGTAATCCCGTACTACAATCCCATAGTGCAGCCAACATCAGAAATAGAAAGACATTATTTCTGGGCTAACTTTCACATACCAAAAATTGAACCCGTCAAGCGTGACGTTGTACATCAACACATTAATGGCAATGAAAAAATATATGGGGTTGACTTGTCGGGTTACAAAATAAAAAACAAAAGGCAACTAGTTAGAAACATGGTATCACCCGAAACTGGCCTCCACATATTAAACACAGCAATAGGCGCAATACCGCCAATCCAAGAGGGGCTATTCGCATGACAACTAGAATAATAGAGAACACCCGCGACCTGGATATATTTGTCAAACTCGCTGAGAATATGTCAATGCCATTCACTATCACCACAACCAAAGGGCGCAAGGTGAGCTACGAACAGCACAAGCTAGAGCATCTTTGGCATTTAGAGGCACATCAGCAATTAGAAGAGTACACCCAAGACGAATACCGGGGTTACTGCAAAGCTCACTTCGGTATCCCTATCATGTGTGAGAGTGACGAATACCGCGAGGCTTATGATAAAATAGTCAGGCCACTAGATTATGAATTAAAAATAAAATTGATGCAGAAACCGCTTGACTATCCAGTAACGAGATTGATGACAACCAAGCAAAAAGCATCGTATTTAGACAAAATATTTATATATTACACGGGCTTAGGGGTTGTGCTTACTCAGCCAATTCCGCAGAATGAGGGGTAAATTTATGGTGCGTAAAGTCCGAGAGCGTGTTTGGAAAGTTAGTGGAGACTTATATCATACCCAAGTATTTGAGGATGTTCTTAACCAGCGTAAAAGTGCAGGGTGGCTAGTCTTGGAAAATAAGATTGGGATTGAGCGCAACGTGGCATCCAATATTGATTATTATACGCTCCAAGTCATAGAAATATTTTGCGGAAAAAGGCGGGTCTTATCTGACGGGGCAAAAAAGCTAGTTGAATATTATAATTCCCCAATAGGCAAAAGGCATAGGTTTACAATAGCAAAATGAGGGATGATATGAGTGACTTCCAAGCGGTAAATAACTTTGATATAGCGGTGAGACTTGCCCTAGTGCTTTCAGATTTAGATGGCGAAGATTACAAGGTTTTGAGAAAGCTCTGCAAGGACGCGCTTGAGGAAATCGAGCGATTGAGGGCAGAGGTCAAGAAAATGAAATATCTAGCGACACTTTAGGAGGGCAAAATGAAGCGGTGTAAAATGTGCAAACATTTTAAGTTGGAGGGGAAAGATTTCGGAGCGTGTGTCAGCCCTAAATTTGAGTATGGTTATGAATCAACGAGGGATAATGCTGTAACATACGAAAATGATATGCTCCTGTATATAGATTATGAGTGCTATAGCGCAGGTTTCCAAGTGGGGAAAAATTTTGGGTGTATCCACCATGAAACGCTAACAAAAGGCATTTAGTGGCAATTCATGGTAAACGGTGAAGCAGGCAAAGGTGACAGATACCGCCCCGTCCCTAAAGACTATGGCGAAAAGTTTGATCGTATATTCAGGCCGACCAGGTGGGAACGATTGAAAAGATTATTGCGGAAACTTGCGTTTTATGACAAGTTACGCAAACTAATTAGCTGACTACCCCTCCTCCTTGGGTCAGCGGCCCCTCAGAAATGGGGGGCTTTTCATGTGACATATATCACGCCGCGATATTTTTCAATAAACAATTGTTGAAAAGTCCTGTTTTAGCCTTATCTTAGTGACAAGATGAGAGACCTAAACAACATATCAGACGTTTTTGCTTCTAACCCTTTAAAGGAGGTCTCTATGACTACTTCAACCCTTCCAGGTCTTTCTCTTTCTAACGGGCGTTTTGTTTGCCCAGGTTACTATGTTTCTTTAGTAAACCAGCCTGACGCTGGTCTTTACTCTATCCGCTATATCGAGAACCATAAGGTTCTTGGTGCTAGGATAGTCGCTTGTTCGATTAACGAGCCTGCAAGTTCTGGACAACTTGCCCTAGAGCCTGAGTTCTGGTTTTAATTTCCTCCTTGGAAAAAGCAAAGAGAGCCTCACTTCGGTGGGGCTTTTTGTTTACTATAAACACACAACTGTATGCAATAACCGCACATTATACTTGTAGGGGTGAAAAATAATGCTTATTATTAAAGCATGGTAAAGCAACCTGTAAAGCAAGTTAAAAACAAGTCACCAAATCCAACAGGCAAAGGGGGGTTCAAAAAGGGTGAGTCGGGTAATCCGAAAGGTCGCCCACCGGCGGGCAAATCATTTGCTGAACGTATAAGGGAAACCGTATCAGATGAGGATTGGACTAAGATCATAGAGAAGGCAACCGAACAAGCTCTTACCGGTGACAAAGCAGCGAGGGACTTTCTACTGGACCGCACAGAAGGCAAGCCGAATCAAAAGATTGACATCACGGAGCATGATCCAGATGAGGTCATAGTAATTGGTTGAAATTCGTATTCAACAAAGACAAGCTATTAGAACCACAAAGGAAGCTCTGGGAGAGCAAGAAGTTCATGCCCGCTCTAGTCGAGGGTTATGGTGCAGGCAAAACATATATTCACGCGTTATACTCGCTCTATCTTTCTTCAGTAAACGCCGGGCTACCTGGTATGATGGTTTCCCCTACATACAAGCTGGCAAAAAGAACAACCATGCACACTATAAAAGAGATGATGGACAAGGCGGGGTTAAACTATACCATCAACAAGAACGACAACGAGATCCGAATCAAGAATTGGGATGGCTTGATATGGTGGGGGTCTGGTGACGACCCTAACTCATTGCGCGGTCCTAATCTCGCATGGGCGGGGATTGATGAGCCGTTCATCCAAAGCGAAGATGTGTTCGATCAAATGATAGCGCGCGTTAGACACCCGGAAGCGACATTAAGCAAAATATTTCTTACCGGAACGCCTGAAGAGTTGAATTGGGGCGCCAAGGTTTGCATAGATGAGCCAGAAAAATATGATGTTGACTTAATCACGGGATCTACCCGCGACAATTTCCACCTCCCGCCTGAATATCTCCAGCGCCTTTTATCCTCATACTCAGAGAACCAAATCAAGGCTTATGTTGATGGAGCATTTGTTAATCTTACAAAGGGCCGTGTTTATGATCCATTTGATAGGGTTAAGTCCAATGATGTTAGACTGGACATAGGTAATCTGCCAATTATAGCGGGTCTTGATTTTAATGTAGGCAAGTTGGTTTGTATTATCGCTGCGAGAATTGGTAAGGATAGACTCCACGTATTCGATGAAGTGGTGTTAAAAGATTCCGATACGTTTGAAATGGCTGAAGTGTTGAGCCGTAAATATCCAGGGATTCCCGTTTATCCAGATCCAGCCGGTAACGCCAGACACACATCAAGCACAAAATCAGATCATCAAATATTAAGAGATCATGGGTTTATGGTTATCGCCAGGAAATCACACCCACCTGTCAAGGGTCGAGTTAATGCCGTGAATGGGATGTTGCGTAACGGACTCATGACAATAGATGTAGCTAAATGTAAAGAGTTGGCAATAGATTTAGAACGAGTCGTTTGGAAGGGCAACGATATAGATAAAAGAGACGATGCCAGGACGCATGCCACAGATGCGCTCGGGTATCCAACAGAATACTTATGGCCGGTTAATCGAGGGTTTGTCGGCTCAATCATGAGGTAATTATGATTCCAAATATCGGAACTCAGGCAGTAAAACTCTCACGCATGGCAGCCAATGAACTTGAATACAAAGAGTTTATGAGGCGCAGGCATAACAGATTAATGTACTACAACGCAGAAACGGATGACTTGACTAGGGAATGGTTCTCTAAAAACCTCCTAAAGAATGTGCCTCTCGGAAATATCAATATCACAAAGCGGGTGATTGATCGCATCTCTCAGGTTTATATGGTTGAAGCTAAAAGGTTTTTCGAGGGTAAAGAGAAAGCGACTGACAAGTATAAACTGCTCACGCCTAAGAAACATGAACGGATGCAACGCATTGAGAGAATGACCAACTTGCTTGATGTGGTTGCTATACATCCCTTCTGGAACGACAAGAAAAAGATACTAGACCACAATATCATCTTGGAGTTTATGCCTCAGTTCGATGAGTACGGTGATATGGTTGGCATTAGATACCCAATTATTCAATCGCCAAACCAAGCTGGCGTAGATGAGCAGACCTTTGTTGAATGGGGTCTTGACGGTTGGCGCATAGTAGATATGAACGGTATTGAGAGCAAGGCCGAGCAATATAAGGGTATTTTCCCCTTCTCGCTTTCTTGGACTGAGGAAAGAGAATATTTCTATGATCACAATCCAACCGCTGATTTAGCGCAAGGCAACTTATGTATCAATTTTTTTCAGACCTGTTTAAATGGGAATATTGGATTCCAGTCTTTCGGGCAGCCATACGTCACAGGCTTACAGGCAGATCAAACTATTGAATGGGGTGTTGATAAGGTTCCTGCGTTACCTGAAGGCGCAACTGCAGGGATGTTATCGCCTCCAAAGACCGCCGCCGATATTGTTTTAGTAAAACAGGACTTATATAAGACAGTCGCTAAAAATTACCACCTTAGTGAAGATTTCGTACAGGGTTCAAGCCAGCCTGAATCAGCGGTAGCTCTTAAAGCTAGAGGCCAGGAACTTCAGAACGAGCGCAAGGGTGATGTTATCCGGAGCCGTAATCTAGAGAACGACATCTTTGCAATAGAGCGTGACCAATTAGCAAAGGTCGGCATATCAATGCCCGATGTATTGTCAACAGATTTTAGCGAGTCAGTTGAATACTACACGGCTCAAGAGCAGAGAGAAAAGGATGATTGGGACCTGGCACACAACCTCATAACATTGAGAGATATAGCCATGCGCCAGAACCAGGATTTAGATGAAGCAGAAGCAGAGAAGTTGATTATGGACAACGCGCAGGCCAACAGCGCAGTTAAGAAGGTTGATAATGGAAGAATCAATATTGTCGAAGACATCTTCGGAAGAACCGGGAACGGAAGAGCCGAGAACGGATGACTGCTTTGAGCATATCATGCGCCGTGAGATTGGCAACGCCTTTTATGGTCGTGCTAATGGAGACGATGCGGGCTATGAATCATATCCTGATGAGCCTGAGCCTGAAGATATAGAAGAAGATGCCTGACTTAACCGACAAAGCCGCCCAAGCCTACTCTAACGCATACCAATCAGCGATAGACTCTGTATTGAGTCGTTATCCTGCATTGTATAAGATGCCGAAAGAAGAGGCCGCACGGGTTTTGTCATCTATTGATTTTGAAGGGCTGTTCAGAGAAAACTACGGAATGAACAAGGCGCTTGAGGGTCTTGCTGTTTCATTTGCCCAACAGGTTGTAGTTACACCGCCCCCACCTGTCACACCTTCAGCTGCAACGCTAGAGGCTGCGCTTAGGTTCGAGGTAGATACGGCTAATGCGCAAATAACACAATCAGCTGCTGAGATTAAAAAGCTAATGATGAAATCTATCTTGGGTAGGCAATCCGAGGCTGAGTTTGCCGCAGCATTAACATCCAAGACTATTGACGGGGTCAATGTTCTCCGTGCAGACCAAATTAATTCGTATGTGAACCAGAATTTGCGCTCGTTTCATAGAACCGTTGAGCTACAAATGGCAGAGGCTAACCCTGACCAGCTTTATATTTGGGCAGGACCACTAGACGATAGAACAAGCCCTGAATGTCAAGACATGATAGCGCAAGGAGCATTGAGCCAGGCAGAATGGCAAGCGAACTATGGCGCATATCTATCTGGTGGTACGCATTACGGATGCCGACATACTTTGCAGATGTTCGTTCAAGAGGGGCAACTCAAAGACGTACAGAAAGCGCGTGACGGTCTTGAGTAAGTATAAGCCATTGGCGGATATGGTCGCGCCCGATGTCAAGGACTGGAAACTTGTCGCCGAGAATGTGAAAGTGTCGTTTCAGGAACGGATGACTAAAGAGTATTCGGGCAAGTCTTATTCAACTGGATACGCGAAACGCAAATCAGCAGGCCTTGCAAAACCAAAGGGAACTGCTCAAGTATCGAGATCAACATCGCCCGACCTCACGCTCACAGGTAAGACGCTACAGCAAATAACCGCAACATCAACTGGTAATAGTGCAAAGCTGGAGTTCCAGAATGGAGACGTTATTGAAGGGCTTGATAGGCGCGGTAAGTTCCCTATGTTTAAAGGCCAAGACCCTGCGTCTAAAGATGTTAATAAGGATATTGAAAAATACATAAATAAATTGTATGATAAACGAGTTAAAGCACAATCGCAAAAGATTGTGTATAAAGTATGAGGGCAATATGAGAAGACGAAGGAAGTGTTTATTTGCATTTGGGATTTACAGAGTAATTTTCTATGTATTCACAACATTCAAGACGTACTCACAGATTCCCGGTAGGTCTTTTAGATTTATAGACTTTGAGATTTTATAATGAGGGTAACCCTGACCATGAAAGGTAAATCATGAGCGAACCAACACCGGCACCAGTAGAGCCGAAACCTACTGAACCAACGCCACAGGGCGGCGAGTTAAGCCCAGAAGCAAAAGGACTTCTCCGGGACCTGCAAGCGCAGAGAGAGTCAAACAAGGCATTGAAGGATCAATTAGATGCCATCACAAAAGCAAACGAGGAAGCTGATAAGAAACGCCTTGAGGAACAAAACGAGTTCCAACAGCTTTATGAGGCTGAGAAGGCGAAGGTTGCAGAGTATGAGCCTGTTGTAGAAAACTATAACACTTATATGACTGCGAAGAAAACGGCTTTACTTGAACAACTCGGAGATGATGCAGATGACTTTAGCGGTCTGGATGTTCCAGCGCTTGAAAAAGTCGTCGCAAAGATCACTAAATTATCGAACGCCCCTTCGGAGCCCGGAAAACCGGGAATGTCTCCATCGGGTGAGTTCGGAGGTTTCAAGACGATGGATGAATTAGCGAGTGCAGTTTCAAGAGGTGTCCCCGGAGCAAGAGAATCGTGGGACAGAATTAGAGGTGCATAATGCTAGATCATTCAAACCTGGAACAGCTACGCCGCATTGTTAGATCATCATTACAGAATGGGGTCTTTACGAAAAAGGGCGCAGTCTGGTTTATGGAGGTAATAGACCATTATGAGCAAGCGATTCGACAGAAGCCAATACAAGAACCTGAGACCAGCGACAAACGTACCAGGTCTAAAGCTAATAGAAGGCCATAGAGTAGAAGTGGCTGAACATATAGTTACAGGGCATCAAATTTTTGTATTGGATAGGCACGAGATTATAAGTGCTGAGGATGGGTTTGCTCTAAGCACAGGGAAAGTCAAGATACCGCCAACCTCTGGTTCGTACAGAAATAGAATGGAATAACATCATGGCCGCAGCAGGCGACACCAGTTATATTGCAGGCGCACTTTTAGCCGCATTAGTACCAGACGCAATCGTAGCATATTCAGACGCGGGTGTAACATCCCGACTCGTTGAATACGCATGGAGACCCAAAGGTGACACTATTAGTTTTACTAAGTGGAACATGGGAACAAATAAAATAACCTCAGCAGACGTTGCAAGTCACACAGAAGCCGCCGACACAACTGGCAGTTACTTGAATAGCGACAAAGCAACTATCACAAATGCTGGATATACAGTAATGGTACCGCTCACAGAGGAATCACTACTGTCAAACGATGATAGCCCAGAGACACAAATTGGTAGATTAATCACAAATGCTGTACGCGCTAAACAAGATAACCTCTTGAATGCGCTGTTTGATGCATTTACTACCAATGCAATCAACGCCTCAACCGCCGCTTTGACAGTTGACCATTTATACGAGGCTTTTGGTCAGATTGGCAACGCGTCTGATGGTGATATGCCTCTTTATGGAGTGTTTTATCCGTCTCAGCTTAATGGAACGTATGGACTTAGTAATGATTTGATTACTTCAACATCATTCCTTGGCTCTGACACGCTGAATGCAGGGCTAAAGAGCGCCGTTTACGGACAGGTTGCAGGAATCAACCTTGCCCGTTCTCGCGAGTTTACACCCGCCAATAGTGCTATCAAGGCTGGCGTCTTCCGCAAGGATGCTCTTGGCCTTGGCATGGTTGGGTACTCTAAAGAGATGCCCTTCAAGGTCACAGCACAATATGATGGCCCTAAAGCCCTTTGGGAATATACGGCCTTTATGTTCGGCGGTGTGACCGAGATAAATGACGCTTATGGCTGCGAAATCTGGACTAGATACCAGGCATAAATGAATAAGTCACGCAAAGTATTGATTGGAATACCAACGTATGAAGGTCATGCTTATTGTCGTGATGAGTTTATAGAGAATACGATTGCCCTTGCCGGTTCAGATCATGATGTATTGGTGATCTGGAATGGTGAGGGTGATCCCTCAAAGATATTCCCTGCGAACTGGAAGACACAGAAGATAAGCCAGAGTTCTAAAGAGAGCGGGCTTGATGTCTTGGTCAGGAAGCATACTATCATGAGTAAGAGAACTATCAGCGGGGGGTATTCACATCTATTCTTATTAGAGTCAGATGTTTTCCCCCCACCTGATACAATAGAGCGACTTTTAGACCGTGATGTTGATATGGTCGCGGCGATATATTTAATTAGGTTCGAGGATCATACTGTTTTACAGATCCCCGATAATGAGATGTATCGCAAGAAATATAATGGGACAATGGCAGGCAAGACAGTCTTGGCCGTAAGAGATCAGACAGCTCCAGTTATATGGGGCCTTGAGGGCGAGGAAGTAAGGTTTTGGCAGATAGAAGATATGATGAAGCAACGTGGTTTGGTCAGGATATTCGCAACAGGCGTTGGGGCTTCACTAATCAAACGTAAAGTCATAATGGATATAAAATGGAGAGTCCCACCTGTTGAGATGGGGCACCATTGCGATGATTTCCCCTTCTATTATGATGCCTACCATAAGGGTTATGAGTTATTTGCTGACACGGATATATTATGTCAGCATCGGCATAATTATTCAAAAGATGGCGACTTTTATGAGACTAAACAGAAATGGTTTAGTACTGACAATATGGAAGATTTAGGACAGAGGGATGCAGGACATATCTTTTCTTAAAGACGCTCACAGAGGGCGCAATATTTATGTGGTCGGTGGGGGGAAGTCACTAGACTACTACCCAAAAGATTTCTTTAAAAACAAAATAGTATTAGCCGTAAACCAGGCTTCACGCATAGTCCCAGCAACCTATATTGTGCGGAAAGAGTTCTCGGGCCATAGCGATGTGCCGGTTATTGCTTCTCGTTATGTTGCAGGCTGTATTGATGCGCCTGAGAATAAAGCAGATTATATATTTGAGCATCGACATAATAAACTAAGCACAATAGATATAGCAGGCTGCCACCCTTTAGGCAATAAAATAATAGTCAGCTGGTCCACAATCACATCGGCAATCCATTTAGCCGCCTTCATGGGTGCGAGTAATATCTTTTTGGTGGGTCATGATTGTGCGACCTTAGACGGTGAACAGACGGCTTACGGCTATTATGATGGCGTTTCTAGGCTCACGGGCGAGCAGTCTTACGATAAATGGCTATCCCAAATAGCCCCGCAAACGGAATACCTGAGAGATTATTTGCAAAAGTGGTATAAAATACCGCTTGTTTCGTTATCACCATTTATAGGGTTAAATAATGAAGGGCACTTAGTTAAATAGCCGCCAATATATGCTTATTGCCAATTTAAATATTAATCACAACACGGCCAATGCCCGAGTTATGTTTGGGCTTGACTTGACGGTAAATAGTCCTTAATGTTGACAAGGTTTACGAACACGATAACCGTGGAGGAATAAATGAATATCGTAACCGCGCTAAATAAATGTTTAACCACAGATTCAAACGGAAACTATGCCCTGAGGGTTGGCGGTACAAGTGGCGACACTTTCGTCAATGGCAATTGGATTAAGAAAATAAGATTGTCAATTGACACGACAAATGACCGCGTTCGCGTGGTAAGCACAGGGAGTTAATAATGACTTTTACAAACACGCAAACAAAGCTAGGCCAAGCGATAACCACTAACGCCTCAGGCGATTACGCTGTCAGGACAATCATAGAGGGCGATCAGACTTTAGAGAACCTGACCTTAACCGGAGATTTAAACGGCGGTGGCGGTCATATCCTAAACGACCAAACCACAACCAACATGATGTCAAAGGGTACAGTTTACCGATTTGATGGGGTGGATGATAAGATAGTTGCAACAGCCCAAGCGATGACCTACCCATTTACAATGTGGGTTAAGTTTAGATACCACGCTATGGGCGCACCCGCGACTATCGCGGCTATATCAAATAATGGCACAACAGACCAATATTTCGCCATAAATGACAGGCTCGGTGGTGGCGAGCTAACAGTTGCCCGTAGGAATACAACCAATATCAACACAGACCTAGCATACACAATGGTCGAAGGTACTGAATATGATGTTATTGTAAACTTTATTAATGCTACATCATTGCAGGCTTATGTAAATGGCGTTCCTTTATCTGCTCAAACAGGGCTTACGTCTGTTGCCGTCCCAACTTTTGACGAATTGACTATTGGAGTATTGAGAACATCAACCCCAAGCCAATACGAAAAGATGGAAATCAACACAGTCGGGCTGTTCAATCTTAGTCCGAGCGAAAATGAAGTCAAAGACCTCATCTCAGGCAATATCCCGTTCCTTTATCAATACGGGTCGCAAACAAGCCTTAACCTTGCGACACTTGCAAACTCAGCAGGTGGCACGGCCTACGATACCTTTGACGGTGCTTCTGCAACAGCATTCCACGCTATAACAGACGGAAGTGCTGCAACAATCGCGGGAACGACCGACGCTATTGCTTGGGTATCAGGCAAGAAATATAGGATTAAATTCACATCTTCTGCAATCACTGGTACGGCCCCGACATTCGGCCCCGCAAAAGATGTTGCGGCTACCACATTAGCTGGTGGAGTATTGACTAATATAGTTGCGGCTGGTGCAAATGTTTATGAGTTCACAGCGGGAGAAACGGCAACTGGGACGGTATGCTTTCAGAATACAGCGGACGCAAGTGAATTTACAATATCAGCCTTTAGTATCACTCAGGTTGGCGCAGTAGCCCTATACGACCAAAGCAGTATTTCAGAGACTTTTTGGTACAATAAGAGTTCTAATTCGGGACTTGATGGAGCCGTGACAGGGGCGAGTGTGCTGAATCCTCCAAGTGTTACGCCGTTGCTTGCGATGCACTCTATGACAATTAGATTACAGCCTGGAGGGACGCCTGGGACTAATATTAATGTAACCGACCTTTCAAGTGCGATTGATTGGAACCCACCAGCACTTACCAATGCAACAAACCTAGCAAAGAACGCAACAGATGGTTCGTTTACACTCATCACGGCAGGAACGAAACTAACCATAAATAGCCCGTCTAATGTTGTCGGAGTGTTATCGGCAAACGTAAGAATACATGACTTGAATAGCTCAAGTGTCACAGAAATGTATTTTGCTGTACCGACTCTTTCATCTGGTGTTATGTCAATCGCTTTATTTAAGCGAGGTGCTGCCGCAGGTGTTGACTTGACTACAATCCTAGACGCTGGCGATTTATGCGACATCAATATAGCTTTCGTAACCGCAACTTGAGGATAACATGAGAATTAAATTCATAAAACACGAAGATTATCAATGTGACTGTATCGGTCAAGAGTGGCAAGGTGAACTAAAAGCCGTTGGGCATACAATCGTAAACGGTCACAGAATCGCCGCCAATGGCATCCTAAAGCCCTTTGTCGAGGACATAACCCAATACAAAACCGTCTTAGTAGATGGAGTCAAAACGAAGGTGGAGGTTGTGCCTGAAATCGAAATAGAGGGTGTGCCTGTCTAATGGCTCGTGACCTCACAAAGCACTTTTCCGAACCGGATATTCGCAATAGGATATTCGATGCTGATGGTAATTTTATTTATACTCAAGATATTGCGATGGATATTGCGGCGGGGAAGGTCACAGGGGTTTCCTTTGTTGACAAATTCGGCGAGACAGGCGAAAACATAGACACGGATGACGGCCTTGTTGATGTTTGGTCAGGGGTTGCAAACGCTAACTGTAATAAGAACTATGTCTATTCGGCAACCGCTGACATAGATTCTATCTCTAGCTCAAGCGCGTCTGATACGGAAGTTATTAACGTGCAAGGGTTGGATACTAATTGGGATTTAACTACTCAATCAATCACGCTCACTGGGCAAACTAGAGCGCCAATACCTACGCCTCTTATCCGTGTATTCAGAATGTTTAACGAGAATGGGACGCCTTTGGTCGGTACTGTTTACTGTTATGTCAATACGACTATTTCGGGTGGGGTGCCAACAACCCCCGACCCTATTAGAGCGATAATTGATATAGGCGAAGAACAGACTTTAATGGCTCTCTATACTATACCTAACGGCAAAACAGGCTATTTATTGCAGGGGGATGTTGGACTGTATTCTAAAAGTGCAGGGTATTGTCACGGGCATTTTGCTATTCGCAAATTCGGCAAAGTATTTAGAACACAACGGACTTTTGGACTAGCAACAACTGGAACAACGTCACGGCCTTTTGTGTTTAAGATACCACTACCTATTCCAGCCAAAACAGATATACGGGTGAGGGCTGATTCAAGTGCTAACAATATGGGCGTGTTTGCCGCATATGAAATATTATTGGTGGATGACTAATGTATGAATTATTAATATTAATATTGATTGCTAATATCTTGCAAATACCACAGATCCAAAAGCTGATATCATGGTCTTGGGTTGAATTGAGATGGATAAACCGTAAATCATTTAGGTTCATACTGAAGTGGACAAGGCGGGCTTACTACGGAGTATTCGGATGATTGAAAAGCTATTCATGTGGGGCTTTATGCAAAACGCGTGGGCATGGTTTCACATACTATTTGGCGGGCTAGGTGCCAGGTTATTTTCATACCTCATGGATGATACTAACGCCTTGCTATTGCTTTTCGCTGTTGCTGTACTATGGGAGGTTATAGAGTTTCTCGCAGGAGGTGGCAAGCAGGGCATGATCGATGTATATGGAACACTAGAGCGATGGTTCTATGATAGTTTAGGAGATGTAATCGGAGCTGTATTGATGGAAAAACATTGGCATCAGGAAGTAGTGATAAAACAATTAAAATATGCAAGCGTA
>FLOH01000806.1_pt1 | contig 56787 bp, 54 predicted proteins | sample 756751 | NCBI WGS metagenome assembly FLOH01 (sample SAMEA4026879, study PRJEB14308) | marine metagenome | biome: coastal water; material: water | depth 74 m
TTCCCTGCCGAACCCTATCTTCGTCGGCAGCGTCAGATGTGTATAAGAGGACGAGAATTTTTCGTGCTATTTAAAAGAAATAGTATTTGAATTGTAATTTATTTTTATTTTAGCACATTATCCAACTAAAATATAACACTATTATGAGCAATGACATTATTCGATCAGTAGGTACAATTGTTAAAGGTGAGAAACTGGCATCTGTAGAAAACGAAACTCACAGCAAGGCACTGATCCTTGAATCATTTCTTCCTTACCCTGGTTATCATGGCACTACTACACCCGACTATCTGGAACCAGAATCATTATTTGCTGTAACAAAGCTTATATATCCTGATGAACAAATTATCAGGGCTATTCAAAAAGTAAAAAAAGTTTATAGCATACCCTTCGATGCTGCACCAGGCACCATCATTCTTAAGAATAATCCCGTATGTATTATTCGGTTTAAAGGGCTTACATATAATATGATAGCCGAAGTTATTGAGCACTTTGTAGATGTTGGGATCGACTTTGAAAAAACCAGAAAAATTGCTCCATACGAAAGCATAATAAAAATTAGGAAGTTCTTTACCATGAATAAAATAAGTGATGGTGTTTATGAGGATATGGATGTAAAGGAATTCTTCTATGTTCAAGTATTACATTACCCTGATTGGAATATTTTTGAAAGAATTACAAAAAGTATCCGATATAATATTGAGGATTTAGATTTTGATGGTGCACAAACAAGTGTTTATAATGCCAACGGAATTATTGACTTTGTAAGGATTTATGATAAAAACAGAAATATTGATAAACTAGATTTTATCCGTAAAAGCTATATAGATGCTTTTAAAAAGCTATAATAACTACCTAGGTTAAAAATGTAATGACACTTAATGAATTTGATAAAGTTATTCCAAAATTTCTTGAAAGTTTCGGAGCTTCTGAAAATGCTGCTCTAATTATCTATCAGGTATTAGCATATTTTTTTCTGATAATATTGGCCATTGTAATTCATAGAGTTACTGCTCTTGTTTTAAGGAAAATTGTACACCCATTTACCTTGCATTCAAAGACTCATTTCGATGACTTGCTAATTAAGAATCGGTTTTTTATTCGCATTGCATTGCTTGTTCCGGCTTTGCTTATTTATTACTCTGTTGATAGTGATTTGTTTATACATGCTAAAGTGTCAGATTTTGTAGAAAAATTAACTACAATATTTTTCTACATTATAGCTTCACTTATTTTCGAAAGCATGCTTTCAACAATAAATGATTATTATAATCGATTCCATATTGCTAAGGATCATCCTATATCTGGTATTATTCAGGTTCTCAAAATATTAGTTTATATACTTGCATTATTGGGGGTTATTGGGTTTGTATTTAATAAAGATTTGAGTTCCCTTCTCCTTGGAATGGGTACTTTATCAGCTGTTTTGATGTTGATTTTTAGAGATCCGATACTTGGGTTTGTTGGCGGATTACAGTTGATATTCAATAAAATGATTGCCATCGGCGACTGGATTACTATGCCAAAATATGGTGCCGATGGAACGGTACTGGAAATAAATCTAACCACAGTTAAAGTTCAGAATTTTGACAAAACAATAGTTACATTGCCAACTTACAGTTTAATCTCCGATTCGTTTCAGAATTGGAGAGGTATGGAAGAGTCGTGGGGAAGAAGAATTAAACGTTCCATTAATATTGATATGGCTAGCGTTAAATTTTGTGATAAGCAGATGCTTGATAAGTTTCGTGAAATTGATGCCATTACAAAATACATTGAACTTAAAGAGGAAGAAATAGATAGTTTTAATTCCGAACATAAAATCAATCCATCCATACTGGTTAATGGTCGTAGGCAAACAAATATTGGGGTATTTAGAGAATACTTAAAGGCATATTTAAGAAGAAGAGAGGATATTAATAATAATATGACTTTTCTAGTCCGTCAATTACAACCAAGTGAAAAGGGAATTCCAATACAAATCTATGTATTTGCAACTACCATTGAATGGGCTAAATATGAAGATATTCAAGCTGATATTTTTGATCACATATTAGCAGTTATCCCCGAGTTTGATTTAAGGATTTTCCAGTTTCCAACAAACGGAGGAATATCGGGTTTTATATCTGATAATTCTAAACAAATTTAATCAGCCAATAAATAGATAATAGCCATGTCTAAGAAAAAGGATAAATCAGTTATCGGTAAAGATGGAAAACTAAAGGATGAAGTTTATTCTCATGATCTTGAAAAATTACAGGAAGAGCTCGTTAATCTTCAGGAATGGATAAAGTTAAAAGGATTAAAGGTTGTTGTAATTTTTGAGGGACGTGATGCAGCCGGAAAAGGTGGTGTGATTAAACGAATTACCGAGTCGTTAAATCCCAGGATATGTAGGATTGAAGCACTTGGTACACCTACCGAAAAAGAAAAAACACAATGGTATTTTCAAAGATATGTGGCTCATTTACCTGCAGCTGGCGAGATGGTGCTGTTTGATAGATCGTGGTATAACAGGGCAGGGGTTGAGCAGGTTATGGGGTTTTGTTCAAAAGATGAGTATTGGGAGTTCTTAAGGTCGTGTCCGAATTTTGAGCAAATGCTAATCCGCTCAGGCATAATCCTGATAAAGTATTGGTTTTCGGTAAGTGCCGAAGAACAGGAAAAACGTTTTCAAGCGAGACTTAAAAATCCTGCAAAGCGCTGGAAATTAAGTGATATGGACTTGAAGTCGCGTGAACTTTGGGTTGAGTATTCCAAAGCAAAAGACACAATGTTTGATTATACTGATACAAAAATTTCTCCATGGTATGATGTGCCGGCTGACGATAAAAAGAAGGCCAGATTAAATACAATACGTCATTTGTTAAGTAAAATTGATTACAAAGAAATTCCTTATTCCAAGGTAAAACTTGAATCTCGGGTTATTGATGATAACTATGTTCGCCCACCCATCGAAGACAATAATTTTGTAAAAGATTATTATACTGATTGATTATAATGCATTTGTACGTAAATAGCGCAAGTCTGTCGGGTAAGCCAGCGTGAAGGGACTTGTGTATAACTTTGTGTTTTAAGCAAAGCACAAGTCCCAACACACGATCTTGCGCATCAGACTTGCGCTAGTTGGTAGTCTGTCGGGTAAGCCAGCGTGAAGGGACTTGTGTATAACTTTGTGTTTTAAGCAAAGCACAAGTCCCAACACACGATCTTGCGCGTCAGACTTGCGCTAGTTGGGCTAGTTGGTAACATGACCCGACGGGTTTTTCTAACCCGGCTGGTCTGGTAATTACTTAATAACCCCCTTATACTTGTAACCCAGTTCTTTAACCTTACTGGCAATTGCATCTGCTGATAAATTAACTCCGTAAACTTTTAATAAATCATTCTCATTATCAGCAATAACTGAAGTTATATTATCCATCTTACTTATACTAGTTTCAACTTTTGCTTTGCATTTTACGCAAGTCATTTCTTCAACGCTGAATATTAATTCTTCAACAATTATTGGATTCATTCCCTGCTTTTTCTTATTTTTCGTACTACTAATTTTTTGTTGTAATGAATTATATAAGCTATATAATAACATAAGGATTAGTGCAGTTGTTGATGAATAAATCAACCAGTTAGGAAGTAACTGATGTTCGTGGCCTCCCTTTAGTACTGATAAAGGAGTAAACCAGCTTGCTGGTAAGAAATTGTCGATAATTAACCCAAATAGTAATGAACCAAAAATTAAGGAACTGAGGTAAGCAACAAGTGTTTTCTTTCCGAGATTTTTACCAATTACTGTAATTGTTGCAGCATTCGTGGCAGGGCCAGCCATTAAGAAAACCAATAATGCTCCCGGTGATAAACCTTTTAAGAGTAATACAGCAGCGATTGGGACTGATGATGTGGCACAAATATAGAGTGGAATTGAAACCACAAGAATAAGTATCATTCCACTAATTCCGGTTAAGTGAAATTCTGTAAAAAAATTATCAGGAACAATAACTGTTATTAGTGCGGCAATCATCAACCCTACCACCAGCCACTTAGCAATATCTGCAACCATTTCCACAAAGGCATAATGAAAGATTGCCTTTAGGCTAAATTTCTGCTTCTTTGGATTATGTGCTTTTGGGGGTGTAGTAATATCAACCTTGTCAATTTTATTTGTAAGTATACCTCCAGCTATTCCTGTAAAAAATGCGACAACCGGTCGCAGAATAGCAAAAGGTAGTCCCAGCATCGACCAGGTAACCAATATTGAGTCAACTCCGGTTTGGGGAGTACTTATAAGAAATGAAACAGAAGAACCTTTGGATGCTCCATTTTTGTATAAAGATATTCCTGCGGGCAAAACTCCACATGAACATAATGGTAGTGGAATACCAAATAAACTTGCATTTATAACCGAAGAAGTATTGCTCTTACCCAAGTACCTGGTCATTAAATCAGGGGGCACTAATACTTTTAGTATACCGGCAAAAAGGAATCCCAGAAGTAAATATGGAGCCATATCGGCGGTAAGCAAAAAAAGAGCCTCAAAATAATTATATATATATTGCATATACTATAATACTGGTGATGCAAATCTAATAAGATTGATGAATATAGTATGATACTGAAAAAGGTTATGAATTATTTAACATATTTGGTTGGATAAAAGAAATAACTTCTTTTAAGTCAATATCTTTGTCGGCTTTAATTACCAAGGCATCATCATGGTTATTTTCCTTACAATGTTTAATATGACTATTCCAAATATGATCGATATACCAATCCGGTTCTTTTCCCCATCGTAAATCACTATTTTTTCTCATAAAGAAAAACCTGGGATCAAGAGTTAGAAATATCTTTTTGTCGATTAGCTTATTGGTGCTTTCTTTATAGAATGCAAAAATACCCTCAATTATTACTATTTCCCAATGTTTTATGTGTTCTAATATTGCATTTTCATATTTGTTAAAGTCGATTGACTCGGGGCATTCCCAATCTATATGATCTCTAATTACAGGTATTTTATCTTTAGAAAAAACATAATCATCCTGACAAAGAATAATTACTTTTTTTGATGAATAGTAATTCTTAATTTGTAGAGCGAGATGGGATTTTCCGGCGTTACTTATTCCGCCAATGCCAATAACCATAGTCCTTTCAAATTTTGGGGTAAATAAGTGATATTTACCTACCGAGGGGTTTTTAATAATGGATAATTCCCTTTTTTATGTATTTCAAGAGCTCTAATTGAGATCCGAGGGGGAATGCCAGTAGTCCTGTTTTTTTTGCCAATTTCCTGTCCGGGTATAAACTGATAGGCTCCAATATCGGGTAAAGGTAACCGCGAATTATCAAGAATATCCTTTGGAACGGTTGATGCAATAGCTACATCAGCGCGACCAACTGAAGGTGATAATGAGTCGATCCTATAATCGTTTTCTGAATAGTTTACAAATAAAGGATCTTCGTTTTTTAAGACATTAGAATAAATTTCATCATTACTTAAATTTAAAGCTGTTTTAAGAATGCAATTTTTAAAGAAGTAGAGAGAATCGGCTCCTCCATCCATATCAGTCTCAAACTCATCTTTATTATAGCCATAAAGAATACTATTGTCGAAATTTAGGTTAAATGCAATGGGGATTGGGTTATCCAATGTGTCTAACAAATAATTATTTATATACATTGCCGGAGTATTACGAACCGAGAATGGCCAATACCCTGCTATTGTTGACTGTACAAAACTATAATATCCTCCGCCGGTTAAAGCCAAATTATATCCTCCACAATTCGATACAACGGTATTACTTGCAACAATGTTAAATATGCGTGAGAAAATTCCTATACCATTCATATTTTCGATTATCACATTATGAAGTTTTACTTTGTTTTCAGTTAGTCTGGTAAAAGATTCGGCCTGAATGCCAATAAAACCATTTCTTATAGTGGCGTTTTCAATAATATGATCATAACCCACTCTACCTTCCATTAACCAGATTCTATCCCATTGACCGGGAATATTTTGATAATCCTGTTCAAGCCTATCCCCTTGAAATGAAACCGGATTTTCAACGGTGCCTGCAACATTAAGTACTCCATCAACATATGCCCAAAGACCGCCACCGTCATGGAAATATACTCTCGTTCCCTCTTCAATAATCAGCTTACCATATGAATTAATAACAGCAAACCCATAAATTACATATGGTTTTTGGTTTGTCCAGTGAACAGTTTCCAAACTATCGGCAACAATTTTGAAAGGAGGCAGCCCTGTGATATAAGTATCGGCTAATATATAATTTGCATCCTGTCCCCAGGCAACAAGTTTAATACTTTGTTCATTACCATTTGTTAAAAAATGTATGTCATCTTCAACAACATACGGGTTGTTATTATTTTGAGGATCAATGGTTACTCTAACGAAAATGTAAATGCTATCTCCACCTGAAATCTCAATATCACTAAAGCTGCTTCCAGCTTCACCATCAACATTTATCCTATAAGCTGATTGATCGGCATTGCCTAAGCTCAGGCTTGAAATCTTTATTTTGTTATTCGAAGTATTATAAACACGTAGTTGCTTCGTAGCAGATCCAATTGAAGTAAATACCGTATCAAAAATTACCGAGTCGGCCGAAAAACTTAATTTCAATGATGAATTGTTGCTTATGGCTTCTTCTTTCCTGCAAGAAACAGTAAATAATAAACCTGCGAGAGAAAAAAATATGATCAAATTGAAATGTCGTACAATAATTTTCATTCTACTGCTGTTGTGTTTTAAAGTGTGCAAATATATGCTATTGGAGGGATATTTATTCCCACTATGTTAGATACGCAAAAGAACTATTTTTATTGTATTTTTACATCTTTACAATTAAAAAATTCATCATTATGAGTTTATTAAAGAAAATTTATTTTCCGGTTTTACTGATCTTAATGCTTATCTCCTCTACAGGATATTCGCAATATCAAAACCTTGGAAATGCAACTCGTTCTGAATCACAATCCAGAAATAAGCCAAATCCATGGTTTGTTGGAGGTATGCTTGGGGGTAGTTTTTCGAGTGGAGGAGGTAGCTTTGAGGTTTCGCCACTCGTTGGCTATAAGATTACGGAGGATTTTCATGTTGGATCGAGAATAACCTATATCTATAGTAGTTATGAATATCCGGTAATTGGCAGAAAGAGATTTAGTAATTATGGAGCAAGTTTGTTTGCCAGACACAGATTTTTAAATATGTTATTTGCTCATGTTGAATATGAAGTGTTAAATATATATTGGCCTTATGAGGATAATAGAGACCTTGTGAATAGTCTTTTTATTGGAGGAGGTTTATATCAACAAATGGGGGGAAGAGGTTTTGCCACAATTGCTTTACTTTACAACGTCCTCGAAACAGACAGAACTCCATATATCTCAAATCCTATTATACGAATTGGGTTTGGAATTGGTTTGTAATTATAATCAATTGTTTGAGCAGTATTACATTTTTTAATCTTAATCATCTAGTTATCCCAATACTGAGCCTTCATTGGATTTTAAATTTCCATATAATCAACAACTTGTAAAAATGACTAAAAAGGAAAGGTATAATCTTGTTATAGAATATTTTAAGGAACATCGTCCGATTGCGGAAACGGAACTTGATTATCGAACACCATATGAATTATTGGTGGCGGTTATACTTTCGGCACAATGTACCGATAAGAGAGTAAATATTATTACGCCCGAATTTTATAAGTCATTTCCAACGGAGAAACAGTTAGCAAAAGCTGATGTTGAGCATATATTTGAGTTGATTAAAAGTTGTTCATATCCAAATAATAAGGCAAAGCATTTGAAGGGAATGGCTATCATGCTACACAATGAGTTCAAAGGAGAAGTTCCATCTGATATTGATGAGCTACAAAAATTACCAGGTGTGGGGCGAAAAACGGCAAATGTTATAGCATCAGTAGTATTTAATAAGCCGGCAATGGCAGTTGATACACATGTGTTTAGAGTATCGGCACGCATTGGTTTAACAACGAATTCAAAAACTCCATACGATACCGAAATGCAGTTAATTAAGCATATTCCCGAAGAACTTATTCCGCTTGCACATCATTGGTTAATACTTCATGGGCGATATACTTGTGTTGCTCGAAAACCCAAATGTGATGAATGCGGTTTACAAGCTTACTGTAAGTACTTTGAGAAAGTTAAACAAGCTGGTTAATACGAGGAAAAAAGTTGGGGAATGGAAATATGGGATTAGAGTTATGAGAAAAAGGTAATGGAAGTAAAGGGTATAAGGGAAATATAGGCATAGGAATTTTTTGTCGCAAGTCCCCCCACACAAGACCAACGCTTAAGACATGCTATTGTATAGTGATAGTATAGTGAGGATGAGTGAAATGTATAATTAATTAATCTCGCTAAAAGGGAGTCTGTTCAATATCGATCTGCCAAGAGTAATTTCATCGGCATATTCAAGTTCATCACCAATGGCTACACCTTTAGCAATACTGGTTACTTTAATGTCGAAATTTTTAATGAGCTTATAGATATAATAGTTTGTTGTGTCACCTTCCACGGTGGCTGGCAGGGCAAGAATTATCTCATTTATTTCTTCTGTATTAACCCTTTTAACAAGATGTCCAACATTTATGTCGTTAGGTCCAATTCCTTCGATGGGATTAATAATCCCTCCCAGAACATGATACAGGCCATTGAATTGCGAAGTTTTTTCAATTGCAAGCACATCCCTTATGTCTTCAACAACACAAACAGTATTTTCATCCCTCTTATTATTTGCACATATTTCACAAATTTGTGAATCACTTATATTATTGCATTTTGTACAAAACTTAATCTCATTTCTCATTTTAATAATAGCTTTGCCAAGATTTTCAGCATAGCTGTCATCTTCTTTAAGGATATGCAATGCAAGACGTAATGCAGTTTTTTTGCCAATTCCGGGTAACCGGGATAGTTCACTTACTGCTGTTTCCAATAATTTTGATGAAAAATCGTTCAATTTGTAGTTTTTTATTTGATGGCAAAGTTAGCATGTTCATAAAATAAATAATTTTATTGCTTAAAAAAAATAATAATATGAGATCGTTAGGAATTGTTCTGGTATTCATTTTGGCATTTACATCTTACTCACAGGCACAATCGTTCAATCAATTAGACGATTCGGGAAGGAAAGAGGGAAAATGGGTAAAGTATTTCGATAATAGAAAAATGAAGTATGAGGGGCAATTTCGGAATGATATGCCTTTTGGTAAATTTATTCATTATTATAATACTGGTGATGTTAAAGCTATTGTTGTTTTTTCGGATGATGGGATAATTGGTCGCAGCACAACTTATTATAAAAATGGCAAGCTGATGGCAGAAGGTAAATTTATAAATGAGCAAAAAGATAGTGTGTGGAGATACTATTTAAATGAAGCAACAAATCCTCTTATTTCAACGGAAACATATGTTAATGGAGAGCTTCATGGTGAGAGCATTACCTATTATACTGAGACAGGTGACCCTGCTGAAATTGTAGTGTATGAAGATGGTAGAAAAAATGGCAAATTGATTAAGTATTTCCCCGATGGAATTCTTATGACTGAGAGTTATTATAAAAATGGTGTTCCAGATGGAGATTTTAAGCATTATCATCCTGACGGTAAAATTCAAATACTTGGTAGTTACAAGAATGGACTGCAGCTGGGGAATTGGAAATACTATGATGAAAGTGGAAAACAGGTTGATGTGGAAGAATTTCTTAAGCAGGAGGAAGTTAAGGAAATAAATGAGGCTCCATAACTAATTTTGTTATCGAAAATATTCTGCGATTTCCAACAACCCGGAAACAACAAAGGGCGTTACTTCCAATAATCGTTCCTTCGATTGGTGTCCATTGGAAACCAAAACACAATCAATATCCAGCCGTTGTGCAACTTCAAAATCGTGAATCGTATCACCAATCATCAAGATATCCTTAGATTCAATTGAGAAACTCTTCATCATCTCTTGACCCATTTCTAGTTTGCTGTTGGCGTAATGATTATTGATCCCGCTAACATTCTCAAAAAATTCGATAATGCCTTTGTCGGTTAATGAACTTACAAGATTATTATGTTCCATGGCTGAAAGAGCAAACTGCTTCAATCCCTTTTCTCTGAATAATTTCAGAACTTCAATTGTATCCTTGTGTAAATCAGCTTGTCCAATTTTTGGATAGTATTGATTTATGAATTCCATTGCAGGAATTTCAAAATCAATTTTTTCAAAATCAAAACCAATTGCTTCATAGTAGTCTTTTACAGGAAACGTGAAAGTACTTCTATATTTAATAACATCTATTTCTTTTATTCGATGCTTCCTGAGTACAGTATTCATACATGCTACGCATAATTCAGCATCATTTAACATTGTACCGTTCCAGTCCCAAATAATAATTTTTTTATTTTTCACTAGTTGACATATAGATTTCAACCAACTACAAATGATTTATTTGTGGTTGGTTGTTGAATTAGAAGGTATTATGAAGTGTGTGAAAATTAAGAAGTTCTAAGGTTACTTTTCCTTTGGCTCTTCTTTTTTTACTGCTTTCTTAGTTGTAGTTTTCTTTGTAGTAGTGGTTTTTTTAACCGCTTTTGGTTTTGCTGGAGCTTTTTCCTCTTTTGGCTCTTCTTTTTTTGCTGTTACTTTTTTTGCAGCTGTTGAAGTTTTTTTAGGGGCAGGCTTTTTTGTTTCCTTTTTTACCGGAGTTTCAACTACTTTTTCAACTTTAACATCAACTTCCTCAACTACTTCTTCAACTTTTTTTGTTACTTTCTTTTTTATCGGTGGTACGTACAAAGGTGTTCTGTTTTTTCTTCTATTTTTACCGTAAGAACCTATAATTATCTTTCCTCTTCTGGTTTTTTTGTCACCTTTTCCCATGGTCTGTAGTTTTATGTTTAAATATGCTGTAAAATTATGAAAAAACATTATAGTAACAAAATCAATTACCATTATTAAGGAAATGCTTTTCAACTACTTCATGTTTTGAAATCGAATTACGTGCCCAATCAAGCAATATATCGGTTAACTCATTGTCATTAAGTCTCCAGTTGATATTACTTTTTCGGAGTCTTTGTGTTAACGTGTACAATGTTAGCGCTGCTGAAACGGATATATTATAACTTTCGGTAAATCCATACATGGGAATGCGTAAATATTCGTCTGCTGAATCAATTGCCAAGTTGCTTAAGCCGGTTAACTCGGTTCCAAAAACAACAGCTATTTTATCTTCCAAAGGAAGGCTATCCAAGTCCATTGAATTTTTGTGAGGAGTTGTAGCAACTATTTTATATCCTTGGTTCTTTAGCGCATCATATGCCTCTAAAGTATTGTTCTCGCTTGAATTGTATTTTATCAGGTTAAGCCATTTTGATGAACCAAGTGCAACTTCAGGATTTACTTCATACTCATTTCTGTTTTCAATAATATGAATATTCTGAACCCCTGTTAAATCGCATGATCTGAGAACCGCACTTGCATTATGCGATTGGTAAATATCTTCCAATACAACGCAAATATGCCGTGTTCTATATTGGATAATATCCGAAAAGCGCTTTTTTCTTTCTTCTGAAATAAAACTCATTAAATGATCGAGGAGTTTTAGTTTTGTTGGCATATCGTAATACATATTTTACAGCTAGTGTGATGGTACAAAAGTATGAATTTTATAAAAAAACAGGAAGACATTTTTAAACACCTTCCTGTAAACTAACAACTTTGTTTAAAATGAAATTTCTTATTTAATCTGGTATTTAATTCCAATCTCAAAAACACGACCCAATTTATATTCTCTTGAGATATATTCCTGATTATTGAATGTATATATTTCTCTGAATGCGGGATTTAACAAATTAGTGGCCTTAAACGACATAATGAATTGTGATGAGATAGTTTTGGAGGCTACCAGATTTAGTGAGTTATAGGGTTGCTGATATATATCAGGTGTTCCACCTTTAACATTAATGATAAGTTTAGATCCGGTAACATTATAAACCGTATTAATATCTAATCCAATATCTCTGTTCTGATATCCGAATGAGGCATTTAGTATATATGGCGACTGACCTTGCATAGGTCTGGTATCTTTTGCGTTAGGGTTGGTGGCCCTGATAGCACTAAGTTCTACTGAATCAATACCAACTTCTGAATATACATAAGTAAAGTTTATACCAATCTTGAAATGGCGTAATGGTTTTATGAAGTCTAGATTTTTTCTAATATCTAATTCAAAACCATATACCAAAGCCTGATCCATGTTGTCCCATGAAATCTCGGAGTTTTGAGCCTTAGTATTCTCAACAACTTCAATTGGGTCAGTAAAGCGTTTTGCGAACAAACCAAAGGATGCAATTTCTGAAGCAGTAATATAGTATTCATACTTAAGATCTATATTGTCAATAAGTGATCTTTTAAGATTTGGATTTCCAACTTCGGTACGGTTAATAACATAATCCTCAGATGCGTAAGGGGCTAACTCCCTAAAACTTGGTCTTGCCAGAGTTCTTGAAACATTTAACCTAACATTTATTTTCTTATTGGCAAACCAAGTTAAATTTAATGCAGGTAAAAAATCACTGTTATTGAGGTAACCCTTTGCACTTGTTGAATCATTACTTGCAGAATTTATAACAGTTTGCTCGTATCTTACACCGGTTACAACCCTGAACTTATCCGATAAGTTTGCATCTATCATGGTATAGCCTGCAATTATGGATTGGTTTGCTGTGTAACTATTTTTTAGATTATCTCCAGGATTACCTTGAATATAAAGTCCGAAATTAGATCCCGTATTGGGATTATATCCAGAATAATTTAGACCTATATTATCATCTGAAAGAAATTCTGTAACGTTTCCGTTGTATGTATTTGATGCAAATTGAAATTTATAATCAACTCTTTTCTCATAGAAATCTCTGGTCTTGTAAGAGTAAGCACTCCCAAATTGAAGCTTGGGTGCGTTTTTCCTTTTGCCAAGGTTGAGGGAGGCATTAACTTTAAAGTTCAAATTTTCCTCCTTCATGTTTCTGTAAAATCTTGCCGGCACTTTATAAATTGACGGCTCAATGGCATAAGTATATTTTCCTTCATTATCAGGATAATAACTGTTTGTGAAGAATCTCATATCAGGCTCATCCTGTTTTGACTTTGTAAATGAGCCAATCCAGGTAACTTTTAGTTCGGAGGCTTTTTCAAAGTAATGCTCCCCTCGCAATTGCCCTGAGGTAAGACCACGTTGAATCCATGATAATTTTCTTGATTCAATTAACAAACTACCAATATCGTCTGATGGTTTTGGCCCGATTGTATATAATGCCTGTGACTTTCCACTTTGATTTTTAAAAACATTAAAACTTATTTTGTGATTTAGACCTATTTTATAGGATATGTTGGCCAGTGCACCCCATAATGATTCTTTTTGACCCTGAGTGGCTTTGTATTTATATTGGGTAATTAGTTTTTCATCCCCAGCACCACCTAATTTATAGCTACCGTAAGTGGCATTATCATAATATTCTTCTTCGTATTTATATGATAAACCAACAACATAACCAATTGAGTTTTTCCCAACCGCATACTGGTTACCAACAGAAAATGAATAACTACTATTCATTGATGATGGTAAGGTTGTTGGTGACATTACTTTGTTAAATGATGATGTGATGTTGGTTAGTCCTTGTTTATCCGATGGGTACACCGGTATTTCGCCGTTAGCATCAGATGGAAGATTTCGTAATCCATTATCATAACCAAATAAATCAGTATCACTTCCTTCGTATGATAAGAAGTTACTGTTAAAGCTTGCTTGTGAATTGTAGCCTGCTTTAGCACTGAAGCTTAGAGTAAATGTTTCAGGAAAATCAAGGGTTACAATGTCAATAAGTCCACCGGTAAAGTCTGCCGGCAGGTTAGGGGTATATGACTTGTATACTATCATATTCTCTATAAGATTTGTAGGAAAAATATCCATCTGTACTGTATTTTTGTTTGGATCAAGCCCCGGTATGTCTGCACCATTGAGTGTTGTTTTGCTATAGCGATCGCTTAGTCCACGGACAAATACATATTTCCCTCCTTCTATATTTATTCCGGAAACTCGTTTTAACGCCCCGGCAGCATCGCTATCTCCTGTACGTTTCATCTGTTGTGAAGACAATCCATCAACTACATTGGCCGATTTTTTCTGGATAGAAAGCATAGCCGTTTCAGAACGAGTAACAGCTTTCGCGCTAATTACAACTTCATCAAGTCCCATACTTACTGACCCCAACGAAAAGTTTTGAATGGTTACTTCATCTCCTTTAATCACAACTTCTTTAATGGTTGTTGCATCATATGAAATAAACTGACATGTGAAATCATATGTTCCGGGCTCAAGGTTGCTAACGGTGTAATTACCATCAAGATCAGATGCAGCACCAATGGAAGTGCCCATAATCATTATAGTGGCACCTATAAGTTCTTCACCGGTTTCGCCATCAATAATTTTACCTCGTAAAGTTCCACTTTGTGCCACTATCAAAAGTGATATTATTGTTAGAAGAACTGTAGAAAGAATTTTTCGATACATAATCGTAATTGGTTATGATTTATTGGTTTTAATAAAATAGCTAAAGTGACCATCGTAAAATAGTCACTTTAGCATCGGAATTAATTATTTTTATTATGATAAACTATAAGTCTAATTGCCCATGTATTTTGAAATAAGAGTCCATCCCTGAGCCCAATTTGTTCCTTGGTTGAATGCTCCTTTGTAACTCACTGTTTGAAAGAAATTATCTACTGGTATTGTTGCCATATTTCCGCTAACATCGTTAGTTGGAATAATGTTAAATACATCGGTTGTTACCGTAAAACCAGGATCATAAACTTCGTTTCCTTCTGCTATAAAGTGCGCTGCAACTAAACCATTAGCTTCTTCAGCTACCATCGGATCTACATCATCTGCAGCAGAAATAGTAAATATTGGATCAGAACTGATGCTGTAGAATAGGTTATTTTTAAGTGTTAATTCATCAGCACCAAAGCGTGTGTAGCTGCATTCGCCTGTGAGTAGTTCAATGTCAATTCCCTTTTCCTGACTATAGAAAATGGAGTTAGCATAGTGTCCACCAGCATTATCACGGAAGGTAATAACTCTTTTTCCTGCTCCATCACCACGACCAAGATATGTTACATTATATATTTGAGGTATTGCATATGGTATTCCTGTTTCAGGATCGGTACCACCATCATGCTCGCCTAGTCGGTCGCCACGATCGAAACCTTGAATTGCTGCCCAAAATTGCCCCATTCCTCTGTATCCCTGATCATAATCATATGAATCATCTCCACAGAAAGCAACGATAATATGGCTTAGTTGTGGTTTCCCTCCGAAAAATTCAACACCATCATCTTTATTTGATATTATTTCGATATAATCAAAAATGGTAGCGCTACCAACACCACCCAGGGTAAGTCCGTTAATTTCATTTCCTTCACCAATATCAGTACCACCGTGACGGATAGAGATATACTTTAGCACACCTGAATTATCTTCATCGTTAGTGCCACCGTAAATGCCTCTTGGTTCTGTTTGTGGTATTCCTTCAATTTGTTGCTCGTTAGGAACAGTATTTAAAACGGCATGTCCAAGTACTATTACGCCGCCCCAAAGACCATCGTCTAAATCAGCAACAGATCCTTCAAGGTCATCAGCTTCAGCTGTGAAAATAATTGGTAGTTTGGCAGTTCCTTCAGCCATAATTTTTCCACCACGAGCAACTATTAATGCTGATGCATTTTCTCCTTGTCCTGCTCTGCCTTTGATAATTGTTCCTGCCTCAATAGTAAGTGTTTGGCCATCATTTACGAACACTAAGCCTTGAAGTACATAAATATTGTTTGCAGTCCAGGTTGTTGTACCTGTGCCATCACCTTTATCTTCTATAAGGATAATATTGCCATCAAACGATGCTTCTTGTGTTTGATCAGCACTCATTGCTTTAGCAGACTCATTATATATGCTTGTTGCAGATGCTGGTTTAACCACCAATGTTTCATCTCCTGAAGGGTAATCAGACATTACTAAGTTAATAACTGCAATTGATTCACCAGCAGTATGGCTAACTGTCATTGATTCAATAGTGGCAGACCCACCGTTAATTGATATTGCAAATGATGCATCATTTAGATTACCTGTTTTGTCATTTTGCGCATAAACTCCCTGACTAAAAGCAAGTGTTGCAGAATAATCTTTTTCATCACCCGATATTGAAATACTACTCATAGTAGGTGCTGCTGGTTCTGGATTATCATTTTTATTATCACATGAAGTAGTTCCCAACAATATAATTGCTGCAAAGGCAGCTAATAGATTAAATTTTTTCATTTTTATTTGTTTAATTAATGTGTGTTTCATTTAGTTTGATTATTTAATGCGGCAAAAATAGAGATGCAATAAGAACTTAGTATTACCCTAATATTAAGTATATGTTAAGTGTGGGAAGTTTGAAGAAATGCTAATGGTATATGCAGCAATAACAAATGTAATTTATTATTATCTTTACTAAATTAAATGTAGTTTTAACTTTTAGATATAATTCATATTATTTAACGTAATAATATTACCATGAGATTAACAGTTTTAGGAATTATGGCTTTTATTGTTCTTTCATTCACATCATGCCAAAAGAACACGGATAAAGTAACAGATGCTGATTTAATTCAGGCTATTCAGAACGCTACAAATAAGCAAAACATTGAAGTTGCTGAACTACCTTCATCTTCTAAAATAACTTTAGATAATGATTATGCCAACAATTACATTGATCTTGCGAAGCTTGCCCCCGAACTAGGATATGAAGTTGATTTGAGAAAAGCAGAAGGGTACAAAGAAAGTGAGAAGTTTCAAACCTATTTCGACCTTAGCGGACGTGAACTAAAGGTTGATGATGGCAAAGGTGGTGATGGTACCAAGGATGACAAAAGTGATAACTATAAACGAGATTGTTTCGAGTTAATATACCCTGTGACCTTTATAATGTTTGATGAATCTGAAATAATCGTTAACGGAAAAGATGATGCTGATGGATGGGGAGAAATAAAGGCATGGTATGAAGCTCATCCTGATGTGGCTCAAAAACCAGCTCTTAAGTATCCAGTTGATATTAAATGGAAAGACGGTACTGTCACCACAATTACTGGTAATGAAGAAATGCGAAGGGCTAAAGCAAGTTGTGATTAATCTGATTTCTATTCTTGAAAAATTATTTATTTTCTAATAAAAAAAGGTGACCTAAAATAAATAAGTCACCTTTTTTTGCTTTATAAAAAGGAAATCAATCGTAGTTTTTTTCGGAAATAAGTTTGTTGTTTTCGTCCCACATATACCAGTTTCCTACTTTTTTACCATGGTCGTAATTCATTTCATAGCGCTTATTTCCGTTGTCATCATAAATCATCCATTTGCCATGCTTAAGATCTCTTTCGTAGTGAGCTTCTGCAGTTTTTTGTCCGGCTAAATTCCATGTTAACCATGTACCTGCTTTAAATCCATCAGTATATTCACGCTGTTCTTTTTTCTTATCCAATGAATGATAGTAGATGGATGTGCCATTTTCCAGCCCATCTTTGAAGTGTCGTTCTGATTCCAGGCTACCATCCTCAAAATAATTACTATGGATACCTGTAAAAAGCTTACCATCTTTGTAGTATTTGCCGTCTTCATTTTTTTCCAAATCCTGTGCAAATGCACCTTGAATTGCAATAACCAAAGTTATTAATAATACTATTTTCTTCATTGTTTCGATTTGTTACAAAGATAGTGATTACGATGTAAATTTCAAAAAAAGGTAAATAAAAAAGACAAACTCTTATGAATTTGTCTTTTTTTTATAAATTTTAAGTAAACCGTTAACTACTCATTATCAAGTTTAATTTCGAGTCCCTTAGTTTCACTTTTACAGTCAACTTCAATACTTGAATTATTATAAGAAATCAGGCTTGTATTGATTTTATGGATCCCGGGAATCACATTGTTTATTTCAAAGTTACCATCAAGGTCTGAATAAATAACTGTTTCTTCGAATTCAATTTTTACTCCAGCTAATGCTTCTCCAGTTATTTTGTCGAGAATTTGACCCGATATAGTTGTCGTTGCGGCAACAGTAGCTTTTTCATTTGAAGCAAACATTATTGTTGATGTTATTAAGATTACGGCTATTAGATTTAGTGCTTTCATGATTTCTGTTTATTATTTTTAAGCAAATTAACTGCAAAAAGTTTTATTTTTGATTAAGCCAAAGTTACGTTTATGTTAACTTAATGTTAAGTGTAGAAAGTGGGCTTTGGTAGTATTCTGTACAATTACCTAACTCTCTACTTAGTAAGATATTTATCAAATAATGTCCAACCTTGCACCCAGTTGGTTTCCGGATTTATTGCACCCTTATAGTTAACTTGTGTAAACCAAGGATCAACAGGCGGATCAGCCATGTTTTGTGATACGTCGTTGGTAGGTGTTACATTAAATGAAGTTCCTCTTATACTGAAACCAGGATCGAGTATTTCGTTTCCTGCGGTGGTGAAATAATGACCTAGCTCAGTATTTGCATTAGCCTCATCATTAGGAATTACATCGCTACTGGCCGAAACTGATAAAAAAGGAATCTCTGTCATAAAAAAGATATTATTTTTTATTGTCATGTCTTCGCTTAGGAATCTATTATAAGAGCTTTCGGTTACAAGCATCTCGATATCAATACTCTTTTGTTGGTTGTAAAAGATGGAATTGGCATAATGGCCACCTGCGTTATCTCTAAAAGTTATAATTCTCTTACCTGCATCTTCACCTCTTCCAAAGTATGTGGCGTTATAGATTACTGGACGTGAGTATGGTGTTCCGGTTTCCGGATCAGTTCCACCATCATGTTCAGCCAAACGATCACCCCTGTCGAATCCTTGTATTGCCAACCAAAACTGGCCTGTGCCGTGATATCCTTGATCATAATCAAAAGAGTCATCTCCACAAAAAGCTACTAAGATATTTTTTAAACGTGGTGCTCCACCAAATATTTCTACGCCATCATCACGGTTGGCAAAAACTTCAATATATTCAATAGTCGTTTGGCTTCCAACAGCACCGAGGGTTAACCCGTTAATTTCATTTCCCTCACCAATGTCAGTACCACCGTGACGTATAGAAATATATCTTAGTATCCCCGAGTTATCATTATCGTCATTACCCCCATAAACTCCACGTGGTTCTGTTTGAGGTATTCCTTCAATTTGTTGCTCGTTGGGTACTGTGTTAAGCGTTGCATTTCCAAGTAAGATTACGCCCCCCCATAGTCCATCATCGAGATTAGCAACCGATCCATTTAGATCATCTGATACAGATGTGAAAATAATTGGCTTTTCAGAAGTTCCTTCCGCAATTAGTATACCATTTCGGGCTACAATTAAGGCCGAAGCGTTTTCACCTTGGCCGCCTTTACCTTTTACAACTGTTCCGGGTTCAATTGTTAATGTTTGTCCATCATTTACAAAAACAAAACCATCCAATATATAGATATTGTTTGATGTCCATGTGGTAGTACCGGTTCCGATTCCATCGTCTTTTACGATTATTGTTTCGTGTGATGTTCCATTAATTGCAATTGATTTGGTTTGCAATTCGCTCATTGCCACGCCATCGAAGTTGTAAATACTGGTTCCATTTTTAGGTTTAACTGTTATAATATCATCATTCGAAGGTGTGTTTTCAAATGTTACTTTGATATTTGCCGTTTTTTGTGAAGCCGAATGAGTTACAATAAAACTATTGGTCGAAATGATTGCTTCATCAAGTAGAAGTGTAAAGTTATCTCTTGTTAGTTCGCCTGTTTTATTTGTAGTACTGTAAACGCCCTCGCTAAAACTTATTGTAAGATTATAAGTTAAATCACTTCCGCTAATGGACAGCGAATTCATAAACGGGGCATTGCCAGCCGGTTCGGTATTGTCATCTTTCTTGCAGGATATTGTTATTGTGGTAATAGTTACTATTACGAGTATTATATTTATTAACGCTTTCATATATCAATTTTTTTTGCAAAAATCGACATCAAGTATTAAGTGATTATTAAACTAATATTAAATAAAGGTTAACTTTACTATGCCTCTGGTTGATGTTGAGGGCGCAATAAATCGTTAATGGTTTTTACCGGATTAAATGTAATAATTGGGGCTTCTACAAAAACAGTAATCCAGTCAGCCATAGCTCCATTCCAAAGACCTGGTAATTCCTGAGCTTTAAGCGATTGACCGTTTTGAGATTTTAGTGAAACAAAACCTGTTAGAGGATCAATAAATTCTTTGAGATCAAAATTTTCTCCTTTAAAATCCTTTACTCCACAAACCAGATCAACCGGATTAAAGTGAGTTGATTTTGATACAATTTCTTTTTGAAGTTCATTGTTCATATCCATTTGCGATGACTCAACAATTTGAAGTGATTGGTTATCATCTTCATCAATAACCCAGAATGGACCTCCACCCGGCTCGCCTTCGTTTTTTACCATACCACAAACACGCATTGGCCTGTTAAGCTTATTATAGAGAAAATCAATTTTTTCCATTTCGTCATAACCTTCGTAGGCATCGGGTATGAATATCATCAGATCATTTTTAGCAAATTCGAGTATGTGATTTAGCTCGTCTTCCGTTGCATTTCCGCTGTCGAGTATATCGAGATAATCAAAAGTTTGGGCTTGTAGTTTAAGAAGTAATCCTCCTATTACTTTTTTGTATACATATGTAGTGTCTCGTAATCTGTCGGGAACTATATTATCGATGTTTTTCACGAAAACAATTTCACCTTTCAGGTCATTTAAATTTTCAATTAATGCTCCATGACCACCCGGTCTGAAAAGTAATGATCCATCATTGTTTCTAAATGGTTCATTTTCCGGAGTTACTGCAATTATGTCAGTGTAAGGCTTTTGCTGAGAAAAATCCACACGATAGTTTACTGCATATTTTTCTTCATATTTACCTTTCTTTGCCTCAACTTTCTTTACAAATTTATTTTGGTGTTCGGGTGAAACAGTAAGGTGAACACGTGAAATACGGTCTTTATCAGTGGAGTAATTAGCGCCCTCTACTAAATGCTCCTCAACAGAAGTTCTTGGCTCATCGGGGTAATCGTGAAATAACAATAATCCCTTTGGAAAGCTAGCATAGTTCATTCCTTTTTCTGTGATGAAATAATCAAGTATTGGGTTGAAATCATATTCGCTAATAAGTTTGTCTAGTTCCAGACCATCATCAGCCATAAGTTTCTTCAACTGACCATAAAATGCAAATTTATTTATGTTTGTAAAGAAATAATGAACAGAGTTAAAGCTTTGATCAGAATTGTACTTTTCTATATTTTCAATAGTATTATTATACGATTGCCTGAATTCAAAAAGGTGTTTAAACATTCTGCTTGCAGCCCCGGATGCAGGAACAAATTTCAGGATTTCATAATCCTTATAATTATCATCAAAATAATCGGCAAGTTCTTTCACTTCTTCTTCGGTGTAACTGTTTAGTCCGTTGCCGGGAGTTGCCGGAGCGTATAGGTTTATGTATGGAAACCCAACTTTGAAGTTGTCAATCTGGGTTTCAATTTTTTCGGGAGTTAACCCTTTATCGGTAATTTGTGTTAAATCTTTTTCTGTAAACATCTGGTAATTAATTTGGGGATAAAATTAGAAATTTCTGTTTAGATAATAAGGGGTATTCAAAAAAAGCCAGAGATTTAATGAATAAACCTATCTTGAATCTGATAAACAGGGATAAAATAAAAGGAATTAATTTTTAACCTGTTTTATATTTTGATTATTTTTGCACCTCCGAAATTTAGCCCAGGTGGCGGAAATGGTAGACGCGCATGGTTGAGGGCCATGTCTTCGTAAGGAGGTGCAAGTTCGATTCTTGTTCTGGGCACTAGTTGATTGATTATTTATTATTGAATATTTATTATTTGGAATTGGCTATTATTAATTACTATCTACACTCAATAAACAATTGCAAATAATCAATAATAAATGGAAGCCCAAGTGGTGGAATTGGTAGACACGCTACATTCAGGGTGTAGTGACCGCACGGTCGTGAAAGTTCGAGTCTTTTCTTGGGTACTTTTTTTCAAATCAATTTTCAAGTAAGACTTAAAGTGGAGAATTAAGAGAGAAATTCTACTGGTTAAACAACAAATTTATTATGAATTCAAAGATAGAATAATTGCTACTACGTCACTTGTTATGTTGCATAATATAAAAATAAAATGAAAACAATAAATAATATATTTGAATATGAGCTTATTAATATTGGGGAGTATAGGATAAGAGTTTATACGTTAGCAATTGTACTATTAATCTTTATTATTACTAAAGTTATATTATGGTTAATTAGTAAAACCCTTTTTCGTAAATATAAGTCTAAAAAAATTGATGAAGGGAATGCTTACGCGCTATTTCAAATTATTAAGTATATAATATGGGTAATAGCTATTGGTTTTATTTTAGACACAATTGGAATTAAAGTAACAATTCTACTTGCAGGGTCAGCAGCATTGCTGGTAGGAATTGGATTAGGATTACAACAAACTTTTAATGATGTCATATCTGGCATTATACTGCTGTCTGAAAGGTCTGTAAGAATAAATGACATATTAGAAATTGATGGAGACATTGTAAGGATTCAAAATATCGGAATTCGGACCTCCAAAGGGTTAAATAGGGACGAAATTTCAATCATTATTCCCAACTCATTAATTACAACAAATAAAGTGATAAATTGGAGTCATCAGACTAAAAAAACCCGTTTCAAAATTAATGTTGGAGTAGCCTATGGAAGTGATGTCGACCTGGTTATTAAAGTGTTGGAGGAAAGTACTCTTGAGCACCCTGATATTTACGATAAAACATCTATAGAAGCACGATTTGTCGATTTTAATAATTCATCTTTAGATTTTCAGGTGCTATTTTTCAGTGAAAATGTTTTTAGAATAAACAAAGTAAAGAGTGATATTAGAAAAATTATTAATCGTAAGTTCATAGAAAACAATATTACAATACCATTTACTCAGATGGATTTACATTTAAAATCTAATAGTACTCTGCTCTCAAAAGATTAATGTATGAATATTATTGGAAGAATAGATAAGGCAGACTTTCCCGAATTATCTCTGTCAAATATAAATATCAAGATAGATACTGGTGCTTATACATCTACAATACACACCCATCATATAAAAGAAGTTATTATTGATGGAGAAAAGCATATCGAATTCCAGCTTATGGATCCATCCCACTCAGAATACAGAGACGAAACATTTAAAACTAAACGCTACAAAAAGAGAAGAGTAAAAAACTCATTCGGAAAATCAGAACAGAGATTTGTTGTTGAAACAATTATAGTAATTTTTAATGAAGAATTACCAATTGAGTTATCCCTCAGTGAAAGAAGCGACATGAAATACCCAATACTGATAGGAAGAAAATTGCTGAATAGAAGATTTATTGTTGACACGTCAAAGCAAAATATTTCTTTCAAACAAAAAAGCAGGAGAAAAACAAAGTCGAAACTAATAAAAAAAATATAGAAATGAAAATTGCAATATTATCAAGAAACTCAAAGTTATATTCAACCCGTAGACTAGTTGAGGCGGCACAAGAAAAAGGACATGAAGCCATAGTTATAGATCATTTAAAATGTATTATTGAACTTGAAAAGAAAAATCCTAAGATATTCTACAATGGAATATATTTGGATGATATTGATGCTGTAATACCGAGAATTGGAGCCTCTGTAACTTTTTATGGAACTGCGGTTGTTCGACAGTTTGAAATGATGAAGGTATTTACCGCCGTTGAATCACAAGCATTGGTAAGATCAAGAGATAAATTAAGAAGTTTGCAAATACTAGCCAGAGCAGGAGTTGGATTGCCTAAAACTGTTTTTACTAATTATGCCAAAGATGTGGATCATGTAATCGAATCAGTTGGAGGAGCTCCTTTGGTATTAAAGCTATTGGAGGGGACACAAGGATTGGGAGTTGTATTAGCTGAAACGCATAATGCTGCAAATTCTGTTATTGAGGCCTTTAATGGTTTAAAAGCCAGGGTTATCGCACAACAGTTTATTAAAGAATCGGGAGGGGCTGATATTAGAGCATTTATTGTTGACGGAGTTGTAGTTGGAGCAATGAAACGACAAGGCAAAAAAGGGGAGTTTCGTTCTAATTTGCATAGGGGCGGAAGCGCAACACTAATTGAGCTTACTGATGAAGAGGATACAACAGCATTAAAGGCGGCAAAGGCTATGGGACTTGGTGTTGCCGGAGTTGACATGCTGCAATCATCAAATGGCCCATTAGTACTGGAGGTTAATTCATCACCTGGATTAGAAGGAATTGAAGCTGCAACAAACAAAGATATTGCAAAAGAAATTATAAGATATATTGAAAGAAATGTCTAAGGATGATTTTCAAATTCTGGGTAGAAAAATAAAAAAGGGAGAGAGGGCAACCCTTGAATTAGAAGTAGCAAAACTACACACCAGAAATAGCATTAAAATAACCATTATTGTTGAAAGGGCAAAAGTTGATGGCCCTACCATACTTTTTATGGGCGGTGTTCATGGAGACGAAATTAATGGCGTTGCAATCGTTCGTGATATCATTCGAAAAAAATATAATAAACCCAAGATAGGGACTATTATTTGCATTCCTGTTTTTAACGTTTTTGGTTATTTGAATCTGACAAGGGAATTTCCCGATGGGCGAGATTTGAACAGAATGTTTCCCGGTTCGGCAAATGGATCATTGGCTAGTCAGTTTGCATATCAATTCACCAAAGAGATAGCCCCTCTGGTTGACTATGTTGTTGATTTTCATACCGGTGGCTCTTACAGGGAGAATTATCCCAATGTAAGATGTGTTTTGCGAGAAGAAAAAGCAAATGAATTGGCAAGGGTTTTCGGGGCACCATTTATTGTTAGTTCTGAATATATTTCAAAGTCAATTCGTGAAATGATTCATAAAATGGGGAAGACTATACTACTCTACGAAGGAGGAAAATCAAAAAACCTGGATGAATATGTAATAAGTTGTGGCGTTGAAGGAGCACTAAATGTATTGAAACATCTGGGTATGCATAGTGGCGAAATTAATCTAAAAAACAAACCGGTTGTAATTCATAAAGCCAAATGGATACGTGCTCCTTATTCAGGAATACTTCGTCTTCATATAAAAAATGGAAGTTGGGTAACTAATAAAACCATTCTGGCTGAAATAACGGATCCATATGGTGAATTTCAAAAAAAAGTTACGGCTCCCTTTGACTGTTACATATTCGGTGTAAATACTGCACCCATTGTTAACAAGGGAGATGCATTGTTTCATATAAGTATTGAAACAGACCAAAACAGTTTGTAACAAATAATAGAAATTAGTTTATTTATAGCAATGAATGATATTTATATTTGGGTTGGAATAGCTTTTTGTTTATCACAATCGGCAATGTTTTCAGGCTTAAATCTTGCATTTTTTTGTTTTACCCGGTTGCGACTTGAAATTGAGGCAGAAAGTTCCCATTCGAAGGGGGCTATGAAAGTGCTTAATATGAGGACAGATTCCAATTTTCTGCTGGCAACCATATTATGGGGAAATGTTGGCATTAACGTACTGCTTACTTTACTTTCCGATTCTGTAATGGCAGGCCTGATATCGTTTACCTTCTCTACTGTTGTGATAACCCTTTTCGGGGAAATCGTACCACAGGCCTATTTTTCAAGAAATTCATTAAAAATGGCTTCCCTTCTAAGTCCGGTTTTACGGGTTTACCAATTTTTACTTTATCCTGTTGCCAAACCCAGTGCATTGTTGCTTGATGCATGGTTAGGTAGAGAATCCGTTGAATATTTTGCCGAGAATTATATTAAACTGTTTCTTAGGAAACATGTGGAAGGTGCTGATAATGAAATCGATTTTATTGAGGGAACAGGGGCAATTAACTTTTTATCGCTGGACGATGAGCCAATTGAAAAAGATATTGTATTATATTGGAGCGTGATATCAAACGCATAATAACCGGGGCTGATATTTTTGGCAGATTATTAAAGGGAATTTAATATGTTAGCTTTTCGAAATCTATTTTTGCAGTAGATATTGAAAGGAAAACAGATAATCTTCTTAAAAGAATAAATTATGGCTAGATTTCTAAAAAAACATAAACAGGAAATAGGAAGATCTCCTGATGAATTACTGTTTTATGGTGAAAGAAAAATCGAGAATGTGTTTCTGCGAATCATTGATTTTGACCCCAATAATCTAACAGAGGATGCAGTAAGTACTGTTAATGATATCCTAAAATATCAAGACAAAGATTCGGTTACATGGTTTAATATAGATGGTCTCCATAATATTGCCATTATGGAAGAAATAGCCAGAGGATTTAAACTGGATAACCTTATCCTTGCAGATGTAATGAGAACTCAATCCAGACCAAAAGTTCAAGAGCATGATAACTGCATTTTTGTATCGATTAAAATGCTTCGATTTGAAGAAGAAACAGATAGGGTTAGGGTTGAGAATTTAAGTTTGATTATCACTGAATCGGTATTGATAACTTTTCAGGAGAGAAAAGGTGATGTTTTTGAGCCTGTAAGAGAGCGGATTAGGAAACAAAAGAAAAGAATACGTAATTCGGGAACTGATTATTTAACCTTTGCTTTGCTTGATATTGTAATTGATAACTACATATACATTATAAGTGTACTAGGTGAAAAAATTGAAACTTTGGAAGAAAAACTTCTTATTGATCCCACACAATCTATTATAGAAGAAATAAACAGATATAAGCGCGAGTTAAATTACCTTCGTAAAAGTATTAAACCGGCAAAGGAAATGATTTTGAATTTGGTGAAAATCGAATCTGAGTTAATCCATGAATCAACAGATGTGCATTTTAAGGAATTGCTAAATAACATCAATCATGCAAGCGAATCATCCGATAGTTATAGAGAAATTTTGTCTGACCAACTAAATATTTATCACACAACCATTAGTAGCAAACTAAATGATATCATGAAGTTTTTAACTGTGTTTTCAGTTATTTTCATACCCCTCACTTTCATTGCCGGAATATATGGAACTAATTTTGACTTTGTTCCTGAACTGCACTACAAGTATAGCTATTTTATAATGTGGATCGTTATTATTATTGTAGCCCTTGGAATGTTAATTTATTTTAAAAGAAAAAAATGGCTCTGATAATAACTACTTACAATAATGGATAACAATAATCCATTGTGTTGATATCATTTATAAGTTACTTGTCATTGAGATATGCATATAATTGGGTGTTAGATGTATAAGTCCTTCTTGTGTAAATATCCAAACTATTTTAAGTTTACAAAACACATAATGTAATTCTAATAGAAAAGAGTCCATATTACACATCTTTTTATTCATATTACATATTATCCATATTTTTGTACTGTTTTTTAACCAATAATAAAACAAATGAATATGACTCACAAAACGTTAATTACAAGTTTTATTGCATTATTTTTTATGGTAACGGGTATTGCCCAAACTGATGAAAGTTATTATATAAGTAAAACAATAAATAGCACATTTGAAGAAGCATCAGAAAAAGTTAAATTAGCATTAAAGGAACAAGAGTTTGGTGTAATTACTGAAATAGAAATGCATGAAAAACTAGCTGAAAAAATCGTTGATGTTGACATAAAACCATATAGAATATTAGGGGTTTGTAACCCAAAATTTGCGTATGAAACAATTAAGGCTGAAGAAAATATAGGACTTTTTCTGCCTTGTAAGGTACTGGTGAAGTATATTGATGAAAATACAACAGAAATTGTAATGGTTAATCCTTCCTCCTTAATGAAAATGCTTGGTAACGAAGACCTAATGAAAGTAGCTGATGAAGTAACAGTAAGATTTAAGAAAGCTATGAAGACAATCAAATGATAGCTGACCTAGGAAGGGTTGCCCGATCTATGTTTAAGGCATCTTTATTACTCAATTGGAAGGGAACACCAATATTTAATGCCCAAACATATTCATTGCGTTTATCACTATTGGAAACGATAAAATGTAGTTTGCCAATTAATATAACCTGGTCTAATACCATATTACTCAAAAACTTTAAGTACACCTATATGAGCAAAACCTTTTGGGCCTCCTCTACTGAGAACCAGTCCTATTTTTGGCTGTGATTGTATAAGTGAATCAGAGATAACATGACCCTGAATCTCAATAGATAATAAAATAAATATATCAACTAATTATTTAGCATTAATTTCTGTGTCAGCACTTTAACCTGATTAATTGGCTATCTTGGATTTGAAGCTGTTTTTTAGTAATTTAGCTCCACAAAAAATACAACCATGAAAAAGCCTGTAATCATATTTGCTTTAGCTCTGTTATTTGCCAGCATTCTTAGTCCACAATTTTCATGTAATAACAAAGATGATGGTTCGGTTATTACACCAGTTGTGCTATCTGTTTCATTCCCGTTTTTAAGCTATAAGCATGACCAGTATTATCAAATTGATCATGACTCACGTGCCATTGAAATGGTTTTTAGTAACCTTATTGATGAAGAAACTGTAGCAGGTAATATCGATTTTTTTGATAAGGATGGGTCACTTAACACGCATTATGAACTATTTATTGAGGGGAAGGTAATATTCATAATTTTCAATGATGATTTTTACTTAAATGGTGGATGGAAATATGAATTGAGTATTTCAAAAAATTTGCTATCGATTGAAGGCTACAAATTAGGCGAATCTGAAACAATTCAATTCAGGACTGTGGCAAAGCACATATCTCATAAAGTCGATAAAACGAAGGGTAGCGTAAGCAGGACGGCAATTGCTTGCATAAGCGATATTCATTGTGGGGATCAGCGCGCCATAGATGGAAACTATTCTTGGTTTGGGGAAAATTCAGCGGCCTTAACTAGTTTTATGGAATACGTTAAAAACAACGAAAATATTAAAGAATTAGTTATTCTTGGTGATTTATTCGATGAATGGATGATTCCATATTATGTAGCGCCTTTTGATGCATCGGTAAATATAAACAGTTCGGCTGATTATTTTAAAGCCATAGCAAATGCAACGCTTAATAAACCTGTTTTTGATAAGATCAAAGAAATAATTACAGCAGGCGAAATAGATGTGCTTTATGTTCCGGGTAACCATGATATGCTTATCACTCAGGAAGTAATTGAAGAAATACTACCTGGAATTATATGGAAAAGTGATGCCGTAGGACTTGGGAAATACTGGCCTGTTGATGAGATAGCAATGGAACACGGGCATCGTTACGACTTTTTTAACTGTCCGCAACCATTGATTAACGAAAATCAAATACTACCTCCGGGCTATTTTATTACACGACTTTACGGTTCAGGTTTGGCTACTCGAAATCAGACAAATATTAAGGATATTTCAAATGCAAAATCAGATATTGAATTCTCAGCAGCCTGGACATTGGCAACAGGGTATGTGATTCATGATTTTAATATAAATCGCGATACACTTCAAATGGATTCAAATAAAGTGATAATGAGTGGTATAAATGGATATGACGCAAATATGTCATTTAATGGAGCAAAAGAAATGTATGGTAAAAACATTGAATCGTTGTGGCAGCAAACTCAGGTAGTTAATAAGGTACCTGTACCACTTGATGTATTATTGGCAATTTTAAACGGACATTATTTATACGATGCTGCATTGGAAGAGTATCTTGCAGATTATCTGGGGCCAAATCATCCAAAGATTGTGGCTTTTGGTCATTCGCATGAACCAAGATTAAAAGTATTCCCACTTGAAGATTATTATACTGGCATATACGCAAATTCAGGATCTTGGCTTGATTCTGCCCAAAGCGCATATGATGTACGTACATTTTTAGTAATTAGTCCTGCCGATTGGACTGGTTCGGAACTTGATGTCGTTACACTATATCAATATAATACAACATCATCAGGAGGATATGCTCCTTCTCAAATAAGTGAGGAGAGCATTGAAAATAAGTAAATTGGCATTTAAGATATGAATGAAATATCATGGAATGATTTTGAGAAAGTAGTTATGTGCTCGGGTACAATTATTGATGTTAATGATTTTCCCCAGGCACGAAAACCAGCCTATATAATTACGGTTGATTTTGGTGATGAAATTGGCATTAGAAAATCGAGTGCACAAATAACAGACCTATATTCGAAAGAAGAATTGAAAGGAAAACAAATAATTGGCGTTGTGAACTTTCCTGTAAAGCAAATTGGTCCGTTTATGTCAGAATTTTTAATTACCGGTATAATTCAAAAGGATGGCAGTGTTGTACTTGCCGTTCCTGATAAAAAAGTTGATAATGGATTAAGGCTAGGATAGAGTGATAATTCAGAAGCCCAAATTATTGCATAATGACTCTTTTATTATCTAATTGAAGGTTAAAGCCCTGCTATTTCATCGCAGTTACTTTTTGTTCCTGTAAACTTTGTGTTATGAAGTCGGAAGTCCGAAGCTAGAAGTAAATCTACTTCGGTCTTCCAACTTCTGACCTCTAGCCACATTTGGTAGTTATTAGAACGAATTCTATTCGTAAAACAAACCAATGTACTTCCAGAGTATAGAGGTCTATTTCTTTAGCTTATCCTTAAAAACCTTCTCAAATTTCTCAATTTTTGGTGTAATTACAAATGAGCAATATGAGTTTGCAGGATTATTTTTATAATAGTCGTTATGATAGTCTTCGGCAGGGTAGTATGCCTCAAATTTTTCAATTACAGTAACAATTGGATCATCCCATATATCTGCTTCTTCTAATTCTCCTAAATAATTCTTTGCCAGTCTTTCTTGTTCCGTATCATGATAGAAAATTACCGATCTGTATTGAGTGCCAACATCAGCACCTTGTCGGTTTAATGTTGTAGGGTTGTGGGTTTTCCAAAAAACCTCAAGCAGTGTTGCATATGATACTACCTCTTGGTCATATGTAATTTGTGTTACTTCGGCATGTCCGGTTGTGCCCGAAACAACTTCTTTATAAGTAGGATTTTTCCTGTGTCCGCCCGAAAAGCCGGGCTCTACCTTAATTACTCCTTCAATTCTGTCAAAGATAGCTTCGGTACACCAAAAGCATCCTGATCCAAATGTTGCGACTTTTATATTCATATTGTTTTTTTTCTGAGAAAATGCACTATGAGCCAGACTTATAAAAACGGTTAGTAATAGCACACTAAATAAATCTTTAAATTTCATATTGCAAATATATTCAGTAGATAAGCAACAGTATTGTTTTTAACAAAGTTTTAACTACGGATGTTGGTTTAGTGAGTTATTAATCGAGCAAAAATAATACAAGATGTTTGTTATTAGGCGTTTAGTTTAGTAAACATATAAGTAATAACAAATAACGTATAACTACTAGAAGGTAACAATTATCGTATAACAACTAACGTATAACAACTAACGTATAACCAATAACAATTGCCCATAATTTCAGATACTATATAAGAATCAGCTTCTTACCATAAATAAGTTCTTCCAATTCAGGAGTGGGTCCCAAAAACTTATCTCTAAAACCATTCATTTCATCGGTGGTTTTTTCTGATAGCAATCCTGCCATTTGTTTCATGGCGCTTTCTCCAATAATAATTGGAGGAGTATTCATAATTAATTGCGAGCCTTTAAATTGTGCAACAACCTGATATTCCTTCATCTCGCTAATTTCACCCCCCTCAAAAAAACATTTTGATAACCAGTTATCCATGTCGAAGTTATTCATATCAAGAACTATGGGTTGTGAACCTCTCTTTTGCATCACATCGGTATAATACTTTTGAAGGCTTTGAAGCGATTCTTCCGACATGGATTTTTGCATCTTCATATGGCAATCCTGACAAATGGCAAACTCATAAATTGTTGATGAAAAATCATGGCCTTCGTAATTTCGTAGGGCTTTTTCCACAACATAAGGAACATCATTTTCAAGTAAATATTTGTTGCAAATATTACAGTTTTCGAAAGGCTCATCTGTAACATCAGAAAAGAAACGTTGAGGTATTTTTATTGAAAATTCTCCTTGATTCATAGCATGCAATCAGAATGCAAAAATAATAGATTTAATCAAAGAATTCCAATGAATATAATAACAAAGAATTATTCAACTATTAACTTTTGAGTACTTAAAAGTATGTTTTTGTCTCTAATACTAATTAAATACAGACCCTTTTTCCACTCATTTGTATTAATGCTCACCTTATTCGTTTTATTTATTAAGGTATTAAAAACACAATTTCCCGATGTATTGTAGATTACCAACTCTGCATCCTGAGGTATTTCATTATTAAATGAAACATTAACAATATCATTTGCCGGATTAGGGTAAATTTCAATTCCATATGTGTTTTCCGTAGACTCACTAATGCTAGTAAACAAATAGCAGAAACACCTGTCACATTCTGGATTATCAATATATAATGGTATATCGTTTTGTTTAAAACATGCAAAACTAAATGAATCACCATTAGTTGCTGCATCTGTAATTATTGGATTAAACAATCCAAACCACACAACACTCCCTACACCTTCAATCCAAATATCATTAATAAATTCACTCTCTAAAAACCATCTGTTATGGTATTGGTTATCCAATAATATTATTGAATCTATATCAGTAACTACTTTGTAGTGATCTTGCTCAAACAATTCTATGCTGCCAGAAGTTGCAGCTCCACCAATGTTGTACCAAATTGTGTCTCCAATTTCAAGAGAGTAATCATAGAGAATGGTTTCAGGTAGATCGGGTAGTTTTAAGTATACCTTATTGTCATCAGTTGTCCTGATTGCCCCAAAATAAGGTGAATTATAAGTAGATAGGGTAGAGTCATTCAAACTGTAAACCTTTGAATAGGAATAGGATGTATCCTTGCTAACAGTAAGTGTTGTATCCCCAATTAATCCATACCTATATCTAAACTCCTCTATGTAAAATGAAGTCCCGATTGTATTCCATATTGCATTGCCATCAGGAAAAACCGGATTGGGCATTATATGTATTTGAAAAGTGTCAATATTAGAACAACCAAAAATATCAATAACAGAAAGTGTTACATCATAGTCACCATAGGATAGATATGAGTGAATGGGATTTTGGGTAGAGGATGTATTTCCATCATCAAAGTCCCAAGCCCAAGTGTCAATATTTCCCGAACTAGAAATTCCATAAAATTGAATAAGTGTATTTGTATTAGCAGTATTTGTATTACTTGATATTTCAACAGAGGGTAACTGATTAATAATAATATTATGGGTGATATCTGCAGTACAATTATCTGTTGTTGTAATGGTTAGGGTAACATTGTATCCTGTGGCTGTAGCATATAAATGCGTTGGGTCTTGCAAAACTGAAGTACCTCCATCACCAAAATCCCAAAACCAAGATTGAACCTCTGCTATATTTGTTATTGTTTCATCCACTTCAAAATATGTCTCTGTTCCCAAACATTCTCCGGTGAATGTAAAATCTAAACCCGGATCAGATAAGTTTACCGTTAATACATTTGTGTCAGTACAACCATCCATATTAGTTACAATTAATTCAACATCATAGTTTCCGGGAAGGCTGTAAGTATGTGTGGGGTTTTGCAATGATGATGTATCATTAACACCTGAATCCGGATCACCAAAGTTCCAAAACCATGACATAAGATTACTGCCTCCATTTGGAGTACTTAAATCAGTAAATAGTACCGGATTATTGGCGCATGTTACTTGATACATGAAGTCGGCTATTGGACCTACTATTGTAGTTATCGAGTTTTGGGTGCTACTTGAACAACTATCGGAGTTGGTAATTGTTAAGGTTGCTGCATAAGTTCCTGTACCAGAGTAAAAATGTGTTACATCAGGATTGTCAGGAAACACAACTGTTTGAGTAGTCCCATCCCCAAAATCCCAGTGCCATTCGGTTATAAACCCGGAAGGAGTAGTACTGTTGTCACTAAATTGCACTTCATTATTTACGCATACCGGAGTATTGGTGCTGAACAGTGCTAACGGTGGAGGATTAACTGTAATTTGTTTTAATACAGTATTAGAGATTGCCATTGTATCAATTATTGTTAATGATACATCATATGTTCCAGCTACAACATATACATGTGTTGGATTCATATCATTGCTTACGCCTCCATCCCCAAAGTCCCAAGCCCAACTTACTACAGCAGGTATATCTGTTGGGGGATCGAGTACTGTATATTGTATCGGTTCACCTTCACAACTATAATTCCAGCTAAAGTCAAGAGCTGGAATATGTGTGACCGTGACCTGGTGAATGATCGAGTTTTGACAGCCATCGATATCGGTTACGTTTAGCTCTACATCAAAAGTGCCTACGGTGACAAAGCTATGTGTTGCATCCTGGGTGGTGGCAAAGTTACCATCGTCAAAGTCCCAGTGCCAATTGGTAATTACGTTTCCGGAAGTTCCAAAGAAATCGGTTGCATCTCCCAGCATTGTTGGTTCAGGGTTCCATGTGAAGAACACTGTGGGAGGAGTCTGCATTGTTACTGGATGTACTACATTGTCTGTTACTGTATATCCGGCTGAGTCAGCTGTTACTGTTAAACTAACAATAAACGTACCTCCAGTATTATATTGGTGGGAAGGATGTTGTAATGTATTGGTGTTCCCATCTCCAAAATCCCAATACCACTGATTTATGATATAGCCTGGTTGCGTGCTGCTTAGATCCGTGAATATTACGGCATTACAAAAGAGTAATTGATAAGTGAAGTCGGCTGTACATTGTGCTTTTGATTTATTGTTAAAGAAGAGTATTGCTATTAGAGCAATAATTATATACAAAACAGGGTGCTTTTTCATGATTATTTTAGGTTTATGATAAGCTAATAATTGTGTAACGTACAAATGTAATGATTATTTATTTCAGGTTTTTTTTTCTAGCGAAAAAGTTTACTGAAAAATATTAATTTTGGTTTTTAAACAAAATATATAATTATGACCTTACAAGTTAAAGGAAAATTAATACAAAAGCTTGCTGTTGAGAGCGGTGAAGGAAAAAATGGAAAATGGGAGAAACAGCAGTTTGTTATTGAAACCGATGAGCAATTCCCAAAAAAGATATGCATTATGCTTTGGGGTGATAAAGTTTCGATGCTTGGGAAAGTAACCGAAGGAGATATCCTTAATGTATCGATTAACATTGAGTCGAGAGAGTATAACTCACGATGGTATACGGATATAAAAGCCTGGCGAATTGAAAAGGATGCCGATGAAGGTAGTGCAGCTCCAATGCCAATAGAGCCTCCAGCCGATCTGGGTTTGCCAGATGATGACCTTCCATTTTAAGGATGTCGCGAAAGCTGAAATTAGCTCACCTGGCTCTATTGGGAGCTAATTTAATTTTTGGAGTTAATTATGTTATTGCCAAGGGTATAATGCCCGACTATCTCGAACCAAGGGCGATAATATTACTCAGAGTAATTGGTGCAACCATTATTTTTTGGATTGTAGGGGCATTTTCTCCCAAAGAGAAAGTAGAAAAAAAAGATTTTTTAAAATTTGGATATCTATCACTGTTTGGTGTTGCCATAAATCAGATAATGTTTTTTGAGGGACTTAATCTTACAACTCCAATAAATGCGTCAATTATAATGGTTGGAGTGCCAATACTCGTTCTTGTATTTTCACATTTTTTTATTGGGGATAAGTTAACTCAGAATAAAATCATTGGAATTTTTATTGGATTTGTTGGTGCTGCATTTTTAATCTTGCAAAGCGGGAACTTTTCGTTTTCATCGGATACATTTGTTGGTAATATATTTGTGTTAATTAACGCATCTTCCTATGGACTTTTCCTTGTGTTGGTTAAACCTCTAATGTCAAAATACAGCCCAATAACCATAATGAAATGGGTATTTTTGTTTGGGCTGGTATTTGTTACACCAATATCTTTAAACCTTGTAATAACTGCTGATTATGATGTTATTCCACCGAATATCTGGGTGTCGATTGGCTTTGTAATACTATTCACAACAGTATTTGCTTACTTGCTCAATAATTATTCCTTAAAAACAATCAGCCCAACAATAAATAGTGCATATATTTATTTACAACCGGTAATTGCTTCTGTGGTAGCTTTATCATTTGGAAAGGATAATTTGTCGGTGGAAGAAGTTATTGCTGCAACCCTTATATTTATCGGGGTGTATTTTGTAAGCTTTAAAAAGAAAAATATTTTTGGCTAAGAATAAGTCCATCTCGATCTTAACCTTAACCTCAACCTTAATCTTAACCTATTTCTCAACCTCAGTATAATTCTTTTCCATACATTTGAAGATTAAATAAAAATTATGTTACCCATATTAAAAAAATTAAAAAATACCGATTCAGATAATTTTTTTCTGCTTGCAGGGCCTTGTGTAATTGAAGATGAAACAATGGCTTTTCCGATTGCCGAGCATATTATTAAAATTGCCGATAAACTAAAAATACCTGTAATTTTCAAAGCTTCATTCAAAAAGGCCAACAGAACCCGTCTCGACTCTTTCACTGGTATTGGTGATGAAATGGCTTTGAATATACTAAGAGAAATTTCTGAAAGATATAACGTTCCTGTTGTTACTGATATTCACACTGCTGAAGATGCAAAACTTGCTGCACAATATGTTGATATCCTGCAAATTCCGGCCTTTTTAAGTCGCCAAACAGATTTACTCATTGCTGCCGGAGAAACAGGTAGATGCGTTAATATTAAAAAAGGTCAGTTTCTTTCGGGTGAATCAATGCAGTATGCTGTTGATAAGGTGAAAAATACCGGTAATAAAAGTGTTATGCTTACCGAGCGAGGTTCAATGTTTGGATATGGTGATTTAGTAGTTGATTTCCGTAATATCATTGAAATGAAGAAATTTGATGTTCCTGTTATTCTTGATATAACACATTCATTGCAGCAACCAAATCAAACTACCGGAGTTACCGGAGGACAACCCGAATTAATTGAAACAATCGCAAAAGCGGGAATTGCAGTAGGTGTGGATGGAATTTTTCTGGAAACGCATCCCAATCCGCATAAGGCGCAGTCAGATGGAGAAAATATGCTAAAGTTAGATTTGCTCGAGGAACTTCTCACAAGATTAGTAACATTAAGAAAAGCTGTTTCATCTTTTAGTTAGTAATAATCATTGGTAGTTTTAATTTAAATCAATCCTTCTTTTTTGTAATTTTATCAGTAATTATTCGTTACAAAAAAACCAATTAGTAGTTTGTAGTATGGTTAACAGGCTTTTTACTTTAATATTTGTTTTGTTGTTTGGTTTTGGGTACGCTCAAAAACTTGATGCTGTGCGATTTGAGGTCTCATCAGATCTTGACGGAGAGCAATTCCATGTTGAGACAATGGGAGTGGATGGGTTGTTAATATTCTACGAGAGTAATGAAGTAAGTAAGGAAGATTTACGGAAATGGTATTTTGGTTTGTTTGACACCAACCTTAAACAAATTTGGTTAAAATTTGTTCCACTAAATGATAAGATTGAGTTTATTACTTCGAGGGAAGTTGATGGACAACTTCATATGCTATTTAAGAATGTTTCGATGGGAAGAAACGATTATGGTTTGTACGATATTGTGACCTATGATAAGAGAAAAAAAACTTTTTCCCGAATCTCAGGTTCAATTCCCATAAAATCGGAAGTCGCAGGTTTCGAGGTAATTGGTAATACAGCCTGTTTAGCGTTAAACCTGAAAAAGAGAGAGACTGATTTAGTATTCATTTCATTGATTACTGGAGATGTTAACCCCATTCATATTGGAATAGATACACCGGGTATTATTGAATCTTTATTTGCGGATATTGAGAATAGACTTTTTTATGTATCGATTAAACAAAACAGAGATCGGCGATATATAAAGGAATATTTATTAAGCTACACAATTGATGGAAAGGCAAAAGGGGAAGTGTTAATTGACGATAACGAAGCTTTAAAATATTTCAGGGAGTACGTTTTTGTGCCTTCAAGTAAAAATGAGTTACTTATACTTGGAACATATAATATAGTAACCGGGCGAACACTATCCTTTAAAGATATAGAACTAGGAAATGATGCTAAAAGTGCCGGATTATTTTTTCTGAAAATAGTAGATGGAAAGCAGGAATTACTTCATTATTATGATTTTATGAATTTAGATAATATCGCTGGCGCCATATTACCAGATAATTTTAGAGCTAATAAAGTTGTTCAGGATACTAGTAGTTCAACAAAAATAAATACTATGGTAAGTGCTTCATTTAACTTGAATGAGCCAAAAGTATTTAGGGCTAATAATGGTGTGTATATTTTTTCTGTCGAAGTTTATCAACCCTATTATAAAACCGAGACCCGAATGGATTATGATTTTTATGGCCGACCCTATCCATACACTTACAATGTTTTTAGTGGCTATGATTTTTATGATGCAATAATTGCCGGAATTTCCCATGATGGAGTGTTGTTATGGAGTAATGATTTCCCAATTAATGATCTACTAACATATTCAACCAAAAGAATTTCAACCATATTTGAAGATGAAAGTTTAATTACATTGGCTTATGTAAATAATGGAAATGTGGTTTCTCAAACCATCGATGGCCCTGCAGATATCGACAGGTCAGAAATGAAGATTGGTACTAACTTTCCACAAGATAGAATAGCAGAGGATGAAAATAACCATATTGTTAGATGGTATGGAGATTATTTCCTGATTTATGGGTACGAAAAAGTTAAAAACCGAACTCTCGATGATCAGTCGACGAGAGCGGTTTTTTACGCGAATAAAATAGCTTATAAATAGCAAGAATTGAATTGTTGACGATTAGTAAACAAAGCATAAATGATAAAAAAAATATTATTAGTAATTCGATATTTTAGGTTTCGTATTAAGGCCAAATCAAGATATAATATACATTCACAATTTGTGTATAGTTTTATTGGTGATATACTAAGGGATAAGACGATATATCCGGATTATGAAATACTTTGGAATCATAGAAATAAAATGGCAAGCAGTAACGATCCCATTGAAACAGTTGATTTTGGTTTTGGAGCAGGAAAAAAGGCGTACAGTACACATATATATCCACTAAGTAAAATAGTTAAGTTAAGATCGCACAGCGAACCCAGACTGAGGTTATTATATAGAATAGTGAAACATTATAAACCCCAAACCGTACTCGAATTTGGAACTGCTGCCGGTATAAGCGCCACATATATTAAAAGTGGAAATCCTGAAAGTACTATGATAAGTATGGAAGGCTGCTCAACTTTAGCATCCAAAGCAAAGGAATCATTTGATGAGCTTGGATTAGGTAATATTGAATTAGCAGTTGGTAATTTCGACAATATGTTAGATGAAGTGCTTGGCAAGTTTAGTAGATTAGATTTCGTTTTTTTTGATGGAAATCACCGAAAGGAACCCACACTTATGTATTTTAATAGTTGCGCAAAGCTATCTACTGAAAATAGTATTTTTGTTTTCGATGATATTCATTGGTCGTTAGGAATGGAAGAAGCATGGAATAATATCAAGGAAGATGAGAGGGTTAGCATTACAATTGATCTATTTTGGTTTGGTTTAGTTTTTTTTAGAAAAGGAATTGAAAAACAAAACTTTAATCTTGTAGTTTAGCAGTTCAAAATATACAACAGATATGAAAAAAAGTATAATCGATTTTAAAGATATATCAAGGTTTTTTCAAGTAGGAACAGAAACTGTAAAGGCGATGCGAGAAGTAAGCTTGCGTATATATGAAAATGAATTTGTTGCAATCATGGGGCCATCTGGATCTGGTAAGTCAACAATGATGAATATACTTGGTTGTTTGGATACACCAACTTCCGGATCCTATTTTTTAAATGGTCAGGATGTAAGTAAAATGACGGATAATGAATTAGCTGAGGTTAGAAACAGGGAAATAGGATTTATCTTTCAAACATTTAATCTCTTGCAAAGATCAACAGCATTGGAAAACGTAATGTTACCACTTGTATATGCCGGAGTTAGTAAATCGGAAAGGATTAGAAGGGCTGAAGAAACATTGAAAAGTGTACAGCTTTCGGATAGAATGAAACATAAACCAAACGAGCTTTCAGGTGGTCAACGACAACGAGTTGCGGTTGCCAGAGCGTTGGTAAATAATCCATCAATCGTACTTGCCGATGAGCCAACTGGAAACCTCGATTCAAAAACATCGATTGAAATAATGGGGTTATTGGAAGAAATTCATAAAATTGGTAACACAATTATTGTAGTAACCCATGAAGAGGATATTGCCATGCATGCTCATCGGGTAATAAGAATGATAGACGGACGGATAGAATCTGATGAAGAAAATAAAAATATTAGAGTTGTTAAGTACTACGAAACATCTGTATCAGAATAATCTTCACCCATAATTAATAAAGGATTTGAAAATTTATACAAAAACAGGAGATAGTGGGACAACTTCATTAATTGGAGGTACACGTGTTCCTAAATACCATATTCGAATTGAATGTTACGGAACTGTTGACGAATTGAGTTCCTGGATTGGACTTATAAGGGATCAGGAGATTTCAAAAGAGGATATAGCCACTTTAATTGAAATACAGGATAGGTTATTTACAATCGAATCGTTGCTTGCATCTGAGGAAACATCTGATTTTAAACTACCTGAAATATCTGTAAAAGATATTGAGTTACTGGAAAATGAAATTGACAGGTTAAATATACCACTTCCTCCACTAAAGTCATTTCTCCTCTCAGGAGGAAATACCACTGTTTCATATTGTCATATAGCACGTACAATATGCAGAAGAGCTGAAAGGTTAATTTTTAAACTGAGTGAAGAACATCATGTAAACGATTTAGTAATGATTTACATAAATCGACTTTCTGATTATCTATTTGTTTTGTCGCGCAAAATAGGCATGGATAAAAATATTAATGAATTACTTTGGAAGCCACGTATTTAGTGGTTTTATAACTAATTTTATTTTTGTTTGGTTGTTGTTAAAAAAAAATTATTTTTGCAAAAAAAATTATAGCAAATGTATTGGACTTTAGAGTTAGCGTCAAAACTGGAAGATGCACCCTGGCCAGCAACCAAGGATGAGTTGATAGAATGGGCGATACGTACAGGCATTGCCCTGGAAGTAATCGAAAACCTTAAGGAAATAGAGGATGAGGGTGAAGCATATGATCGAATTGAGGATTTGTGGCCTGATTATCCTACCAAGGAAGATTTTTTCTTTAATGAAGATGAGTATTAGTTTATTTATACCACCAAAAAAAAAAGAGGCTGTCTAAATCAAAGGTAGCCTCTTTTTTATTTTGCATATAGCTTACCGTGCCACGTATTCCTTTTTTCTAAAGCCTTTTCAATTGCAACATTAATCTGATCATTTCGTATGAGTCCCCAACCAGGACCGGCAAGGTAACGTGGAGGTACTTCACCAGCGAATCGTTCAATAATAAAATCTGGATTTAACCTTTCGGTAAAGTTTACGATAAAGTCAATATAATCATCAAAGGAGAATAGATCATAGTCATTGGGATTTAACTTGTAATCATTAGCCATGGTAGTTCCTTGCACAATTTGTAGTTGGTGGAACTTAATTGTAGTTAGGGGTAGCTTGGATATTAAGTTAACTGAATCCATCATCATTTTACGTGTCTCACCAGGTAGTCCGAAAATAAAATGAGCTCCTATATTAAGTCCATATTGCGCGGTTTGGTTTATTGCGTCGATTGATTGATCGTAAGTATGCCAGCGATTTATCCTACCAAGAGTTTCATTATATATGCTTTCAATCCCGTATTCAATAATAATATAGTATTTTTTTGATAGCTCAGCCAGGTATTTGAGTTTTTCCTCATCAATACAATCGGGTCTGGTACCAATAACAATCCCTACTACACCCGGTTGGTTTAGAGCACTTTCGTAGATTTTTTTGAGCTGATTAATTGGAGCATAAGTATTTGAATATGGTTGAAAATATACCAAATAGTTGGCAGCTCTTCTGTATCTTACTTTATGAAACTCTATTCCTTCGATAACTTGTTGATGGATGGGCTTTTCTGGGTCGCAATAAGAGGGATTAAATGCATTGTTATTACAGTAAGTACATCCACCTTTGGCGAGTTTTCTATCACGATTTGGGCAAGTAAAACCTGCATCAACACTTATTTTTTGTACTCTTTCGCCAAATATATTTTTAAAATATTGTGCATATGAATTATAGCGACGTTGATGTCCCCAGGGAAAGTTTTTGTTTTCCATTTTTTAAATCTGATTTTACAAATCTACCAAAATAAAAAAAGGGATGAATATATAATCCATCCCTTTTGAAAAGCAATTGCTTTTAATATTATTTAGCAACTCTTTCGAGCCATTTTATCATAAATATAATAGTGAACATTGAAATAGCTGTTGCTACAACAAATATACCCCATGTCATCCAAATTGGAATCGAATCATAAAGAATAGCTCCAATGAAGAGAAGTCCGTTACCAAGAGCTGTTGCCCCAAGCCAACCACCTTGCATCAAACCCTGATACTGTGGAGGTGATACTTTAGAAACAAAAGAAATACCCATTGGGCTTATAAACAATTCAGCAACCGTTAGTATGAAATAAGTACCGAGTAATAAATACGGTGAAACTTTTTGAGCATCAACCAAAGGAATACCACCAGCAGCAGAACTAATCGAAGAGTATAAAGGTAGACCAATTGATCCAATAACCATCACAACAAAAGCTATGGATGCAATTCCCATACCAATGGCAATTTTTTTAGGGGTTGATGGTTCCATATTTCTGGCTCTCAACCAACCAAATAATCCAACTATGATTGGTGTTAGAAATACAACGAAAAAAGGATTAATCGATTGGAAAATCTCAGCTGAGAATTCATAGGTACCAATCTTTAGTACCGTATAGTCTCTTGCAAAGAAAGTTAAAGTAAGACCATTTTGATGGAATGAAAACCAGAAAAAGATAACAACCCCAAATACAGCTAATAGTGCATACATGCGTTGTTTAACTTCTTTTGCTTCCATTTTTATTTCATCAGTAATTTCAACACCCTTAGTTGATCCTTTTGGATTTGGGAAGCTCTTTTTATTCATCATATAAACAACAAAAGAAATAGCCATGGCGATAATGGCGATTCCGAATGCATAATGAAATCCGGTATTGAAAATATTTAAATAGTCATTGGAAAATCCTGTAAGATCAGTTACAGATCCTCCGGCCGCTTTTTCAGCAAATTCCTGATATCTGTTAACAGAATCTTCTGACATTAAGCCATTTAAATATGTGTGGCATTGTTCAGGTAAACTTGCATCATAACTAAAACCATTTCTTTCTAACCACCAGTTTCTAATTCCTACAGCTGCTAACGGAGCAAAAATTGCACCAATGTTAATAAAAGCATAGAACAATGCGAAACCTGAGTCTCTCATTTTTCCGTACTTTTCATTATCATACATCTGTCCAACTAAAGCTTGTAAATTACCTTTGAATAAACCATTACCAAATGCAATCACAAATAAGCCGATGATTGTAACTGTTAAGAAAAAAGGAACGTTTGAAACAGGAGTTGGTGTAGGAATCGCCAGAATAACATATCCTGATGCCATCATAATTAAACCAACCATAATGGTTCCTTTAAAATTTTGTAATCTATCTGCAATAATACCTCCAACAAGAGCTAGAAAATAAATTGAAAAATAGAACGCTCCATAAATGATACCTGCATTAGGACCACTTAAACCAAATTTAGCTTGTAAAAACAAAACTAAAATTGCCATCATCGTGTAAAATCCAAATCGCTCTCCCATATTGGCAAGTGCGGCAGGAATAAGCCCTTTCGGGTGACCTTTAAACATAATTATCGATTTTGATTAACATTAATTTTCAGTAAGCCAGCAAAAATAATGAATTTTGTAAGCTGTACAAGTTTTAGTTTGCTAATTAACTAACAATGTGTATTGTTGATATTACCATCTAAAAAGACAGGGTGTCAATAATTACCTCAACTATGATTAATTATCAAATAACTTATTATTCAATCAACAATTCTACTATAATAATTTGATGTTATGGAAAACAAAAAAGCCTCTTCCAACTATTTGAAAGAGGCTTTTATATTTTACCAGTTTGTACTATATGATACCCTGGTCGATCATTGAGTTTGCTACCTTTAAGAAACCAGCAATGTTAGCTCCTTTAACGTAATCAACCGATCCATCAGCTTTTGTTCCGTGTGTAACGCAAGCTTCATGAATGCTCTTCATAATGTGATGAAGTTTTGCATCTACCTCTTCACGAGTCCATGCTAATTTCATTGCATTTTGTGTCATTTCAAGTCCTGAAGTGGCAACACCACCTGCGTTTACTGCTTTACCGGGGCCGAATAGTATGCCATTTTTCTGTAATAAATGAACAGCTTTGGGGGTAGAAGGCATATTTGCACCTTCAGCAACACAAATACATCCGTTTTCAATAAGTTTAGCAGCATTTTCTTCATCAAGTTCATTTTGTGTTGCACAAGGAAGTGCCACATCAACTTTAACTTCCCATGGGCGTTTGCCTGCATGGAATGTAGCTTCTGGAAATTCCTCTGCATAAGGAGAAACGATATCCTGATTAGAAGCTCTTAGCTCAAGCATATATTCTATTTTATCACCTGTGATACCTTCTGGGTCATGAATGTATCCATCAGGGCCTGATAAAGTTACTACTTTTCCACCAAGTTCTTCAACTTTTAAGGCAGCACCCCATGCAACATTACCAAATCCGGAAACTGCAACAGTTTTACCTTCAAAGGTTTCACCTTTAGTGGCAAGCATTTCTTGTGCAAAATATACAGTACCAAACCCTGTTGCTTCAGGACGAATTACGCTACCGCCCCAGCCAAGTCCTTTACCTGTAAGAACACCGGTATGCTCACGTGCAAGTTTTTTGTACATACCATAAAGGTATCCAATTTCTTTTCCTCCTACACCTATGTCGCCGGCTGGAACATCTGTATCAGGACCTATAAGTCTCCACAGTTCAAGCATAAATCCCTGACAGAATCTCATAATCTCAGAATCTGATTTACCTTTAGGGTTAAAATCAGAACCACCTTTTCCACCACCCATTGGAAGAGTAGTAAGTGCATTTTTAAATATTTGTTCGAACCCTAAAAATTTAAGTATACTTAAGTTAACACTGGGGTGGAAGCGTAAACCTCCTTTGTATGGTCCTATTGCGTTGTTAAACTGAACACGGTAACCAAGGTTAACATGTACTTTTCCATTATCATCAACCCATTGTATTTTAAATGTAAGTACTCGATCAGGCTCAATTAATCTTTCGATTATGCCTGCTGATTCAAATTGAGGATTGTCGTTAACTGCCTCCTCAATTGATTCAAGTACTTCACGAACAGCCTGAAGGTATTCTACTTCACCAGGATGTTTTTTTTCTAGATCATTCATTATTTTATTCAGATCCATAGCTTTATAATTTATTAAATATTGTTATTTTTTTAACAGTGCAAAATTAGATATTAAACCGTCCAATGTTTATTTTTTTGGTAAAAATAAACATATTTTAACTGGGTCTAAATTAGGAAAAACTATTCAAACATAAAGCATAGTAGATCAGTCAGATAACTACCCTGTAATCTTCTGGTATTTTAACCTTCAACAAGCTTAAAATCATTAATGCTTTTTTCATAATAAGTTAGAATAGATATTTAACTAAAAAATTAGTTGATTTTGTTTGCAGGAATCAATTTTTTGATTTCCTTTGCAATATATAACTAAAAAGTTAGTTATATATAAAAAGATTAGCATGAAGCAACTAACGAAAGCAGAGGAACAGATTATGCATGTGCTTTGGGAATTGGAGAGGGGATATATTCGTGATATATTGGAGCATCTTCCTACACCAAAACCTGCCTACAATACTGTTTCAACTATTACCAGAATACTTGAAAAAAAAGGATTTGTTGGATATACTGCCTATGGAAAAGCTCATGAGTATTATCCATTAATCTCAAAAAAACTATATCGTAAGAATTTCTACAAAGGATTTGTGCAAAATTATTTTAGTAATTCATATCAGGCCATAACATCTTTTTTTGCAAATGATGAAGACTTGAGTTTGAACGAGCTTGAGGAGCTCAGGAAATTATTAGATAAAGAAATAGAAAAGAAATCCAAAGAATAATAATATGAATTCTATTCTTATATATTTGTTGCAATCAGCAATTAGTTTAGTAATATTCTATTTGTTTTATGAACTATTATTCAAAAGGGATGCTTTTTTTGCATTTAACAGATATTATCTCCTACTTACAATATTTATTTCCACCTTTTTGCCTTTGTTGGATTTTAGTATATATAGTATTTTTTCAGGCACAAGTGATCCAGTTATTAGTTTAGCACCTGTTTATGGTTTGTTTGAATATACATTGGGAGAGGTGACAATATATGGGGAGGGTTCAAGTGCCATTGATTCGGTTGCAACTGGAAAATCCTTACCATATTTTAGTTATATAATACTTTTATATATGATAGGTGTGTTTTTTGCAGTGGGGCGGTTTATATTTAGGTTCTATCAAATTTCAAGACTTCTTCAAAAATCTAAAGTTGTTTATCACAATGGGCTACGTTTGATTTTTACAGTACCCGGGACACCAACATTTTCATTTTTTAACTATGTTTTTATTGATGAGAACTTGTTTAATAGGAGAGATGAAGTTGATAAAATAATAGAACACGAAAAAATTCATATTGATCAAAACCATTCATTGGATTTAGTGATTGCTGAACTTTTCTCGATAATTCAATGGTTTAATCCAACTGTGTACTTGTTGAAGAAAACGCTAAAGGAAAACCATGAGTTTATTGCTGATAGTGATGTGTTGGCAGTTTATCCTGATATCATGTCGTACACTAAACTATTGATTGATAATTCGAGTATTATCAAAACAAATATACTAACACATAATTTTAGTTATTCACTTTTAAAAAGGAGGTTATTTATGATTAAAAAAACAAAAAACCCACTAAGGTTTTCTTTTAAACTAGTGTGGGTTATGCTGGCTGTGAGCATGGTTGTATATGCTTGTTCGGGGCCAATTAAAAAAGATAATATTTCATCAGAAATAGAATCGGTTACTTCTGTTGACCCTAACTTTAGTAATGATAGTATTTTGGTTACTAGTTATTTCGAACCTGATAATGGCTTGGTTAAGTTTGTTATTTCTATTGGAAAAGATAGAATCACAAAATTGAGTTTGTTTGATAAAAATAATACTTTGATAAGTGATTTTATGGATGGAAATTATTCAAGGGGTTTATATACAATTATATGGAAACCTGAAAATAATGAAGTCATACCACCTGGCACTTATTCTTATGTTTTTACTGCAGATGATAATAAAATAGATGGTATTTTTCTAGAAGTCATGGATCCACTCTCAACTGTAAACAATATTGAATATGAAGTATTTACGGTTGTAGAAGTTATGCCTGAATATCCTGGTGGTATGGATGAATTGGGCATTTTTTTGTCAAATAATATCAAATACCCAATCAAAGCACTTAAGGATGGTGTTGAGGGCAGAGTATTTGTAAATTTTGTTGTGGGAAAGGATGGTAGTGTGATTGATTCCAAGGTTATTAGAGGAATCGGGAGTGGTTGTGATGAGGAAGCTATTCGTGTGATTGAAAGTATGCCCAATTGGATACCTGGGAAGCAACGTGGTCAGGCTGTTAATGTTAGTTATAATTTACCCATAAGGTTTGCTCTTGATGAAAAAGAGAAGGATACTATTTTTAAGGTTGTTGAGGTAATGCCTGTATTCCCTGGAGGTGAGAAAAAACTCATGAGTTATCTTGGTAACAATATTAAATATCCCGAGAAAGCTAAAAAAGATGGAGTTAAGGGGAGAGTATTTATAACCTTCGTTGTTGAAAAAGATGGCCGTATTGATAATGTTGAATTATTAAGAGGAATTGGTTCAGGTTGCGACGAGGAAGCAATGAGGGTGATTAAATCCATGCCAAAATGGAGTCCTGGAATGACGAATGGCGAACCTGTTCGTGTACAGTATAATCTTCCAATCAAATTCGCACTACAATAAATTTTTTTGGTAAGATCAACTAAAAAGTTAGTTGTAAATTGTTGCCGTAGATTCATAGATTTCTTTATCTGTGAATCTGCGGCTTTGTTTTTTATTGAATGTACGGATCGGAAATCCCGAACAGCATTAGAGGATTTTACTCAAATCTTGTTTCCCTATTATTGCCATTATTTCAACAATGTCATTATTTATTCTGTAAAAAATACTATCAGATTCACAAACACAGCGTCTATATTCCTTTTTGATATAATCGACCGATTCAAATGAAAAAGGTCGTTGGGAAATAATGTCAAAACAATGAAAAAATGAATCAAAGTAACTATCAGCTTGAGCCATTCCAAATTTCTCGACACCATAATGATGAATCCTAATCAAGTCTTCTTTGGCCTCATTAGCTAATCTATATTCAGCCATTAAGTAAAGACTTTGATTGTATTAAAATTTGCTCTTTAGTATATTCGGTAAAACCACTTTTTTCTGACTTATCCAATTTAGTTCTAATCCAGTCAATTTGAACTTGTTGTTTTCTAGCTTGTCTAATCAAATCATTGACCAGTTCACTCTTGCTAGAGTACTCTTCTCTGTCCACTTGTGATTTTAACCACTCATCATTTGGTTTTGTAAATGATATACTTTGTCGTGCCATAATAGTTTATTATGATGCAAATATACATCATATTGGCATCGGACCCAAATTTTTCTAATATTGTAGATAACTACAGGATAACCTTCCTTACCGAATCAATTACAGTGCCATCAACCCACTTAATAACCGATACAATTTCATCACTTAATTCAATTTTTTCAGGTACACCACAAATGGCTTCAGCTTCTTCTTTAAGCTCTTGAATAGTTTTAATTGGTAGTCCCATACCCTTGGTTTTCTCAATTAAATCCTGTCTTAAAGGATTAATTGCAATTCCTCGCTCGGTGACAATTACATCGATCATTTCACCCGGAGCACATAATGTTGTTACCTCGTCACGAATAACCGGTATACGATCTCTGAACAATGGAATCGGCATTATAGTTGTTTTTGCTGCCAAACAGTTTTGCCATCCTCCAATGCCATGCAGTAAATAACCATCGGAGTGGGTTACAACATTTGCATTAAAGTTAACATCTACCTCAGTTGCACCAAGTACTACAATATCAACTAATTGCGCGAAATTACCTTTGCTGTGATAATTATATGAAGTGAAAGGAGATGTGTCGAGATGATTAGGGTTTTCGCGCATTGAGCGTACTCCCTCAAGGTCGAAAGTTTGGCCATCAAGTATATATTCAACCAAACCTTCTTCCAGTAGTTCAACAGGATACTGGTTGCTTCCTGCACGGATAAATCGAGCTTTCCAATTGTTTTTTCTCAGGATGTCGCCAAAATAATTGCCAATTGATAAGGCAGTACCACCGGCTCCTGCCTGATAAGAAAATCCATCATAAATTAAACCGGCTTTTTCACAAAACTCAGCAGTTAATTCAGCAATTAATAGTCTGTCAGGGCTTTTTGTGATTTCTGTTGTTCCTGAAATAATTCTTTCTGGCAAACCAACCTTATCAACCTTAACAACATAATCCACATAGTTACCATTAATTTGCCAAGGCACACATGGAAAGGGCACAAGATTGTCAGTTACAACTATTACCCTTTCGGCGTATTGTGAGTCGCCCAGAGCAAAACCCAACAATCCACATGCGGCATCACCGTTTACACCGTTGGCATTACCAAAGAAGTCAGCGGTTGGAGCCGCTATAACTGCAATATCAATTTTTACTTCCCCGTCTTGAATAGCCTGGTATCTGCCACCATGTGATCGCAGTATGCTTAATCCCTTCATTCCACCTTCAGAAGTGAATTTCCCAAGGGGACCATTCATGCTTCCTTCGATGCGGTTTATTGTACCATCTTCGAGATATTTTATAAGACCTTCCTGACAAGGAAATGATGCTGAAGGATACCATCTTAGTTCTTTAATTCCAAGTTCATGAGCAATATCGAATATCTGATTCGCAATTAAATCTCCATTACGAAAATGGTGGTGCGTTGAGATAGTCATCCCATCTTTTAACCCAGCTTTTTGCAATGCCACTTTAAGTGATTCAACCTCTTTATTTCCATCATCTGGATAATCAGCACAACTGGCTAATTTTGGACCATAACGGCGACCTGTAGGCCTGTGTTTACCTACCCCTTTAAAAGGAATATGTTCTTCTCCATTTATTATTGTAGGTACAATTCGTCCTGCTGCATTTGTTACAAGTTTATCGTATTTTTTCATCTTATTGTCTTTTAAATCAAGTTATAGCTACAAATTAATTATCTAACCAATTACTACATAGTTTACCCGTGTTAATTGCAAGTGTTATTGTTTTTTGTGCTCTTTTAACAACAGGTGCATCAATCATTTTTGATCCCAGAGATACTACTCCCAATCCTTTTTCTGTTGCTTCGTTAAATGCTATAACTATTTTTTTTGCTTTTTCTATTTCAACTTGTTCTGGAGCAAAATTGTCATGTATTACCCTAATTTGACGTGGATGAATACAACCCATACCATTAAAACCCAATCCTTTTGAGGTACGAACATTTTCTGCCAATCCTTCCATGTCACCAACATCAGAGAAAACGGAATCTATTGCCTGTATTCCGGCAGCAATAGCAGCTGTTACAATCATATTTCTGGCAAATAATGACTCTGTTCCGGCTTTAGTTCTCATTGTACCCAGGTCAGCTGTGTAATCTTCAAGACCAATTGCCATAGATGAAACGTTACTACATGCTTGTGCTATTTCATAAGCATGCATTACACCTTTAGCGCTTTCAATAATTGGCATTAGCCATACATCATGCTCAAGTTTATATTTCTTCTTAATATCCTCAATTTTATTATTTACAGCTTGAAGGTCTTTTGCAGATTCACATTTCGGAACCAAAATGAGATTTGCGTAGTGTGGTATTATGAAATCAAGATCTTCAATTCCTCTCTTACCCTGATTTATGCGAACCATTCGTTCCGCACCGTAAAAGTTTAGATTTCTTAAAGCATTTCTAACCACAAACCTTGCCTCAAACTTTTTTGTTGGAGCAACAGCATCTTCCAAATCAAGTATTAATCCATTTGGTTTATGGATACCTGCATTTAGCATCAGTTTGGGACTGTTACCAGGTAAGTAAAGGCGTGAGAATCGAAAATCATCTTTCTTTGTTGTGTTATGATTTTCTTCAAGTGCTGGTAGAAGAAACTCCTTGTCGGTATCAATTACCATTTTTATTGCAGCCTCAATGCGTGCGGCAATAACAAAGTCTACAGCACCACTATCTTCAATAATAAGTTTGGCATTTTCAATACCAAAATATGATAAAATTTCATGTGCCAGTTTAAGTATTGTTTTACCATATATTACCTTTACTTTGCTTTTTATCTCGATGTTTAACCCACCCTCAGTAAGTAATTCAAAATGAACCATGCAATCCGACTTAGTGCCTGCGTCATGGTTGCCAGCTATACCTATTTTTTGCATATAATTATATTTGGATAAATAAGCCTACAAATGTACTGAGAAAGTAATATAAGTACGATTTGTTATGCAGTTTTTTAATAAAAATTTACTTACATTTTAGTGATTTATTTTAGGATGTTGTTTTGAGAAACCACTTGTGGAAAATACATGGAATAAAGGAATTGGGAAAAATTAGGGTATGTATCGCAAACCATTACTAGCCAATTTTATTTCTTTACAGGTATTGCATGAAATATTAGTTCCAATCATCGGGAAATAAGAATCGAAATGGATTGAATAGTTACATATTTTTCACTTTCACTACACATTATTAGTAACTTTGCATGTTGGCTTTGGATATCTAACTTTCTCTCTACTTGCAACTAGAAACCTATTCAAAGCCAACAATTTATACTTTATACCAATGAAAGTGAAAAAGTTGTATCCATACTTACTTGTAACTTTTCAAATGTGTAGCTTGTTCTTCATTGCTGTTAGCGCATCTGTTATCTCAAATAATTCGGCAGGAATGTTAGTTGAGGCAACTGGTATATTTTTGGCAATCCATGCAATTTATATAGTTAAACTAAGTAATGTTAATATAACACCCACTGTAAAAAAAGATAGTGAGTTGGTAACATCCGGGCCATATCGAATTATAAGACATCCAATGTATATTGCACAAATTATAGCTGTGTTACCGCTTATTATTGATTATTTCTCCTGGTATCGATTACTAGCATTTACGGTTTTGTTGATTACATTATTGATTAAGATTCAATATGAAGAAAAACAACTGGTTGCGCATTTTCCCTCTTACTCAGATTACAAGAAGAAAACCTATAAATTGATTCCCTATATTTATTAAAGTGTGAAATTTTGTCAGGTTTATTGATGCATTTTTATATGTATTCAAATGGCATATGCTTTGATAAAATCAAAATTAACTCACTTCTAAATATTCAGTAGATTTGGCGATTGTTAAATTCAAGAAACAAAATATAAAATAATAAATATAACTTTAAGAAAATGAAAGAATTACAACCACTAAATGAGAATGTGCTACTTGACATCTCAGATGATAAAGCGGAACAAAAAACAGCTTCAGGGATAATTATTCCTGACTCAGCAAAGGAAAAGCCACAATACGCTAAAGTGATAGCAATTGGTAATATCGAAAATCCGGGTATTGTTGTTGGAGACATTGTTTTTTACAAAAAATATTCGGGAACTGAATTCGAATTTGAAGGTGGCAAATTCTTAAATGTACCATATGCCGACCTGTTGGCTAAGATTGTTGAAACGGAGGAGATATAATATCAATATCTAAAACTTTGAAAAGCTACTTTGATAACTCATAGTAGCTTTTTTTATACCTTATGGTTTTTAATCAATATAAACTCTTAAAAGCCAAACCAAGATTCTCAATTATATCACTTGCAGTTGTAGCTTCATATCCAATTTCATCTGCTGAAATATCGCCCGATAATCCGTGAAGATAAACTCCAATAATACATGCAATACCTGATGAATAGCCAGAAGCCACAAGCCCGGTAATTATTCCGGTAAGCACATCGCCACTCCCTGCAGTTGCCATTCCCGGATTTCCTGTTGAATTAAAGAAGCATTGACCATCAGGAAAACAAATGCTAGTATTTGCTCCTTTGAGTATTACATAAATATTATGTTTTTGTGCTAGTTTTTTTTGTTTGTCAAGACGTTCAAAATCATCACTCCAACCACCAACCAGCCGCTGAAACTCTTTGGGATGTGGAGTTAGTATGCTGCCTTTTGGTAAAAATGCAAGCCATGTGGGGTTTTCTGCGAGTATATTCAAAGCATCGGCATCAATTACTAATGGACATGTAGTATTCTGAATTAGAAGTTTCATTGCCATTTGCGATTGGTGTTCCATTCCTAAACCCGGTCCAATTCCAATTGCATTATACAAAGCCAGTTCAGGTACTTCTGAGAAATAATTATCGTAACGATCGATGCTTATCATGGTTTCAGGTGATGCTGTTTGCAATATCTGTATGCCGGATTTTGGAATATGAGTGTGCAGTAACCCAACTCCCGATCGCAAACATGCTTTTGACGCCAAAACGGCTGCCCCCATACTACCGTAACTTCCAGCAACCAGAAACGCATGACCAAAGGTACCTTTATGTGAAAATTTCGGTCTCACCTTGAGTAAGGGAACTATATCCTCGTCAACAATATAGTGATTTTTGGTATTGGTGGAGTTGATAAATTCTTGATTCAATCCAATATCAAGGACTTCCCATTTCCCTATATACACATCATTTTCTGGAAGCAAGAAGGCAAGTTTTGGAAATTGAAATGATAGAGTGTAATCAGCTTTAATAATTTCTCCTTTTTTTGAAAAAGAGCTTTCGTCAGCGTAAAGTCCTGAAGGAATATCAATTGATATTGTTATAGCTTGTGAATCGTTGATTTTAGCAATCACTTCAGCAATAAATCCCATTATTGGACTAGCTAAACCTGATCCGAAAACTGCATCAACAATAATGTCATCGGAAGATAAAACAGTTAGTTCATCAATTTTTTTGATGTTGTTTATTGTAATCTTTGGAATTTCCAGAAGTCGATTATAGTTGATTTGGAAGTCCTCAGATATATTGTCTGAATACCTTATAATATTTGCAATCACTGTATAACCATCAATTGCAAGCATGCGCCCAAGAGCAATCCCATCTCCACCATTATTTCCTAGTCCGGCGAAAATGTGAATTTTGTTGGTCTTATTTACATGTTCTTTAATCCAAATGAACAATTGGGTTGAAGCTCTTTCCATTAAATCAATTGATGCTATTGGCTCATGTACTATCGTATAAGCATCTGCTTTGCGTATTTGGTCAACTTTAAAAATTTTCATAATCCCAGGCAAATAATTTGATATAAAAGTACTATGAAAAAACGATAAATTATTCATTCATGGCAAATTATATTAGCATATCTTTACATAAAAAAACACAATGATTTTACTTCAAAAATGAATAATAATAGCCAGGGATTAAGCTTTTAATAATAATAATATAGTGTTGTTGGAGTTCGCAGGAGTTTTTAATCATGGTTTATTTATATAATTATGAGATATTTAGCAGTTGCTTTATTGACATTGTTAACGTTGGTTAGTTTTAGTCAAAATACCAGGATCAATCCACATGCTTGTGATCATAGTAGTCATGCTCAGGAAAGAAGTGTTGATATGATACTCTCAAACGACACAACCATCGATATTAAGTTTTATCATTTGGATGTTGAAATCGCCCTTGATTCGGCATATATCAACGGAAGTGTTAACTACCACATTACTTCTATGATTAATGGATTATCATCACTCAAACTCGATCTTGATAATGCTTTTACCATTGATAGTATTTCATATCCTGCAATGTCATACACTTTTGTGGATAATGTATTAACAATCATACTGTCAACAACATATAATACGGGAGATAATATCTCATTTACAGTTTATTATCAGGGAGCACCTGTGCTGGCCGGAGGATATAAAGGCTTACGTTATGAGAATCATGATGGTAATGAATTAATAATAGCCTCTCTATCAACTCCGTATTTAGCACATACTTGGTGGCCATGTAAGGATGGTACAGAGGATAAATCCGACTCAACATTTATTGATATAACGATTAAAGATACAATCATTAGTTCATTACAGGTTATTGGTGTATCGAATGGATTGCTTGATACAGTTGAAACAAACGGAGGTAAAAAGACATTTAAATGGAAACATTATTATCCTTGTGTACCATATTATATAATGGTTGCGATCTCAAACTATGATCATTTTCAACAAACATTTACAGGTGTTGATTACAGCTTCCCAATCGATTATTATGTTTTTGAATCACATTTGGAAGCAGCACAAGAAGGTGTTGCTATATTACCAGAAGTGATGGGGTATTTTACGGAAATATTTGGTCATTATCCTTTTTTAAATGAGAAATATGGTATGACACAATTGGGTTTTTACGGAGCTATTGAAAACCAAACAAATACAATTACAAATAATATGGGTATTAATTGGATACATGTTTCTGTTCATGAACTTGCACATATGTGGTTTGCCGATATGATAACCTGTGATACATGGCATCATGGCTGGTTAAATGAGGGTTTTGCCTCCTATGCTGAAGCATTGTATGTGGAACATTTTTATAATGCATATCATATGTTTATGGAGAATTTTGAGTTCTATGATGCAGGAACAGTTTACATGGAAGATGTGTCAAACCCATTTACCGTTTTCCAGCCGATTATTTATAATAAAGGTGCATATGTACTACATATGCTTCGTGGTGTTGTTGGCGATAGTGTTTTCTTTGACATTATATATAATTATGCCAACGACGACAACTTTATGTATAAACTGGCAACAACAGAAGAATTTCAAACAATATGTGAAGACGTAAGCGGAGAAGAACTGGATTACTTTTTTGAGCAATGGATTTATGACGAACGTTTTCCTATCTATTACTATAATTATGGATACAATCAAACCACTGGAAATTTGGATGTTGTAGTTATACAGTATCAGGGCATTATGGGGTGGAGAGAAGTATTTATTATGCCAATGGAAATAGGTGTTGAGTTTGTAGATGGAACCGATACAATAATTAATGTTGTTAATGACGATAAATCAGAAAGCTACACAATTGAACTTAACAAAGACATACTATATGCTGAAATAGACCCAAATAGTTGGATTCTGAAAAATGCAATTTGGGATCCAAGTATTATTGTTGGGGTTGATGAATCGAAAAATGAAATATTTGAAGTTTATCCCAATCCTAATAATGGCAATTTCAATCTTAGATTTGAACAGTATCTTCCTTCAATATCTATTTGTATAAGTGTTTTCGATTTGACAGGTAAACTTTGTTACGAAAGGGAAAATATAATTGTTAACTCTAATGAAATTGAAGTTTCGGGATTGAAATCAGGAATTTATTTTTTAAGCGTGATTATTGGTAATG
>FLOH01000807.1_pt1 | contig 56702 bp, 62 predicted proteins | sample 756751 | NCBI WGS metagenome assembly FLOH01 (sample SAMEA4026879, study PRJEB14308) | marine metagenome | biome: coastal water; material: water | depth 74 m
GCATCTCGGCGCTGCTTCGTTCCGATACCCGTCTTAAGTATTTCGCCACCCCGCCGGTCCGATGGTCGGTACAGAAGAAACTCAGCGTGCTCATGTCGGTCGAGGAAAACAGTTTTTACGATTTTTTTGAGGTTCACGATCTTGAAAGCGGGAGGTGGAACAACATAGAAGGGCTGGAGGTAAGACCTGAAATCTCGCCCCACCCCGTGGAAACCACCATACTGTTTTTTCGTACCCAGTGGGGAGAAGGTTACAAGACATACGCCCACTTAGCCGACATCATAGCTTTCGATACGCTGAAAGACATGATCGATGATAATCCTGACAAGAGCGGCGTTTATAAAAGACGGTTTGAAGAGACGCTGCAGGTGTATCTCGAGCCGGCGGATGTGAAAAAAATCGACATCGGCGGAGGGATGATCCACGGCCGAGCGGAGGATTTCAAAGAGGATAAATCGGGCAAGATTCTGCTTGCGCATACCGAACACCCGTTGACCGAAGAACAGCGGGCAATCGGCTCGAACGCCTACTTTGGAATGCAGGATGTGCTGATTTCAGCTACCCAGACGGTCCTAAAACAAAAGACCCTTTCCTACCTCGAAACCGCCTTTCCCCACGTGCCCAAATATGAATTGGATATGCTGGCAAGCTACCCCTTATCGACGTACAACGCGGGATCGATTATAAGCCGCGGCGGGTCGGCGTCGTCCTCTGTACGCCTGCTTGTCTCCGGAGTAGCTGAATCGATCGAGGAAGAGAGCGGCTTTGTCAGCCGTCTCAGCGCCGGTACCCTCGTCGGAGAATCCGAAGCTTTGAGCGGCGTCGTGAGTTCAAGCACCTTTCGCGCGGTAAGTTACATATCGGCGCTCGATATCCCTGCTCAACATTACGTAAACTTTATCTACCGCAGCGGGCTCAGGCAGGATATCGAAGAGCTGTTCAGACGCCGCGCGCTGCTCAGTCAAAGCTGGTATTTTAGCGAAGCCGTTTCATTTCCCGTATTAAACAAAATTGCCGCAGCGATGCGCGTCCACGAATTCGCCAAGGGCGAGCGGGTGGAGTGTCCTCAATTATCGACGTTTTTTCTTATAAAGTCCGGGATCATAGCTATCCGGGGAGACGGTCGTCTTTTAGGTACGTTGAAAAGCGGTGATATTTGCGGTGATTATTACATGTACCGGGAACATGCGTCGCTCTTTGAGGCTATATCACTCGATGCATCTTCAGTCTTTGAAATCCCGCTCGAGGTGGTCAATCAAATACCGATTGTGAGATGGAAGCTGCTTGAATCGGCAAACCGACATCTGCGGATTCTCGCCTCGACTGTCGCGGTGGAGTGGAAATCGGACTACAGCGTCGGTATCCCTGAAATCGATGAACAGCACAATAACCTGTTCGCGACGGCACAATCAGTTCTCCGGCACTATCAGGTCGACGGGGCAAATGAGGAGTTTTTCGCGCACATGCGGACTCTGATCGAAATAGCCGACGGACATTTCAGCCATGAAGAATCGATGCTCAAGGAGATCGGATACCCGGACCTCGAGGCCCATTGTGAGAGCCACAGGGAACTCTCGAGAACGATCAGGTCTTTCGTGAAACGGATAGAAGACAAACAGCCCGATCTTTTCGAAGAGATGCAGCAAACCCTCAAAAACTGGCTTGTCTCCCATCTGCTCCGCGAAGACAGAAAGTACAAACAGTTTCGCGAGCGTACATTGGAGCGTGTGTAGGCGTTTTAATACCGCTCCGGCGTCCGACGCTCTTCATTCCAGCCGCAGCCCTTCGCCTGAAAAAGCCGTGAAATCAGCCTCGTTTTCGGTGGCGAGACGCGCGCCTGTCATGATCGCCGACGCGGCGATCATCGCGTCTACGCGAAGCCGCCGAACGCGGCCGACGGAGTTGAACAACCGAACAGCCTCCGCCGCGCAGTCCGCGGCGAACGGCAGCACCCGGTCCTGCAGCACGGCCCGGATCAACTCTATCCCGCCTTCGTCAACAGGCCCGGAGAGGAACTCGTACCAGGCGATAGCTGATGTACGGAGTTCCTCTCCTTCCTCCAGCCATTTGCTGACCCGCTCCGCTTCCTCCGTTCCGTCGACCAGCGCGCGGATGAGGTAGTTGGTATCGAGAAGTATCACCGGTCACGGCCCCAGTCAGCGCGGTCTTGAGCCACCTTCTTCAGGTACACCTCAGCAGCGTCGCGCGAGAGCCGGTGACTTTTTCGATACTCAAACAGCTGTTCGCCCACCGAACTTACCTCGGCCGCCGTCCTTTCCGCGGCGAGCTTCACCGCCCGGCGAACCACTTCCGCCTGAGAGACATTCCAGCACCGCGCCAGATGCCGAAGCCGTTCCGCTGTAGCGTCATCAAGGGCGAAACTTGTCCGGTGTTTTGTTTTTATCATGACATAATTATGTGCGGTAATTATGTAAAAGTCAAATCCAAGAATAATTCGCGATCAGTATAATCACACCCGCGAAGTTTGGCATAACTTGGAGAGTAAATGCATACTATTAGTTACCGGACCACCCATACCATGCCGGATCGAGGGATCGCTCATGAAAATCTGCTCGATGGTTGGGAGGATTCAGACCCGGGCTTATAGTTCCGCATTGATACCCATACCGCCCCCGGGCACGTCATAGCAAGCTTTGAAGATGAGGTCGACCGTGCGGTTGTTGTTAGTGATATCTACGGATCGTTTCTTTACAACGATTATGAGGCAAGAGCCGAAGCCGCGGACCGTTTGTATAAGCACAGGGCTGGACGGTTCCTCCTCCAGTTTCTCGCGAAGGTGACGAATATGGACATCGACCGTTCTTTCGTCGGCCAAGAAAAAATCATGCCCCCAAACCTCCTCGATAAGACGCTCCCGTGAGAGCGGCATGTCGGCGTGAGCCGCGAGAGCTAAGAGGATCTTGTACTCGACCGGGGTAAGGATCGTGACGATGTCTTGTTTCCTCAACTCGACTTTTGCCTTGTTGATCGAGATATCGCCGATGGTGATGATTTCAGCTGTCGTGCTCAAGCTTCCGTAGCACCTGCGAAGCTGCGCCCTTATCCTGGAAATCAGCTCCCTTAAGGGAAAAGGGTTTGACCACATAGTCATCCGCGCTGATTTCCAGGCCGAGAATCCGGTCGACCTCCTCGTCCCTCGCGGTCACCATGATGATCGGCAGCCTGTTTTGCCGCTCCCGTATTCTCCTGCATACGTCGAAACCGCTCATATCGGGGAGACGCAGGTCGAGAAGCAGGATGTGAGGGTGTCGGGTCTCCACCGTATTAAGCCCGCATCTTTCCCAATGGCCGGGATTGTTTTGATGACGTAATTACAATATACTTACATAAGGGAGGTGGGAGAAATGTTGCTGAGCGTTGTGCAGATAGGAAACTCGAAGGGGATCCGTATCCCAAAGGCGATACTTGAACAGTGTAATATCCGCGATCAAATAGAGCTTGCGGTCGAGAACGGGAAGATAATCCTCGAGCCCGTGTATGATTCTCCAAGACAGGGTTGGGATGAAGCATTCCGAGGGATGGCAGCGAATAATGAAGATAGTTTGTTGATATCCGACGGTTTAGATATCGATACGGAAGACTGGGAATGGTAATTTCCCAATATGATGTCTTCCTCGTCAATCTTGACCCGACAATCGGCCATGAAATCAAGAAGACACGCCCGTGCCTGGTAATTTCACCGGACGAGATGAACAGGAACATCGCGACAGTAATCATCGCGCCAATGACAACGAAATCCCGGGGTTATCCGAGCCGCGTCGAAGTAACATTCAAACGCAAGAAAGGGTGGATTGTCCTGGATCAGATCAGAACGGTAGACAACCGAAGGTTGGCGAAAAAACTGGGAACGATTACTGGACCGGTGATCCTTAAGGTGAAAGCAACGTTGTCAGAGATGTTAATTGAGTGAATCAGGCACCTGAAACGCGGGAATCAAATCGATGTCTGATTCCATCTCTGCAGGAATTCGGCAGCAGCGCCGGGATTGGTCTCACTGTCGTGTATGGAATCGTTCATCAGCAAGGCGGATTGATTGGCGTAGAAAGCTCTCCCGGAAACGGTACGACGGTTAGGCTCTACTTTCCGGTTACCGAAACTTCTTAAAAACAGATTGGGCTTTTAGCGGATGCCTGTAATATGATTGATTCCCCCCGGTGAAAACCTTACTATGTGATTATGAATCAGCCTGACAAGATTCCTTGTATTGATATGCGAGGAGGATTGATTGCGTCATTGATAGAATTACCGTGTAAACTGGTAGGAATTAAGGAAAAGGAAACAGTTACTGCCTTATTTGACAGCGGTGCAAGTTACTCGTGTATTCACCGGCGTCTCGCTGAACGGCTTGGTCATTTGGAACCTCTATCGGAACCGATGAGTTTTGAAACGGCCGATCAAGGCGGCTATATTACGGCGGAATACGTGGTGGTGCTCGAGTTTTTTCTCGAAGACTCGCCCCGGCGTTTCATCGACGAGTTCATTGTCCTCGATACTCTTTCTGAAAATCTGATAATAGGCGCCACCACCATGCAGAAATGGAAGATAAAACTCGATTTTGAGACCGAAACGGTCGTGTACGACAAAAAGATGCACCGGCTTCGAATTTAGGTATCTGCGGGGACCATTGAAGGTACTACCACGGCAATGAATTTCTATATATACTTGAGTATATACGTGGAATAGAGGTGCCGAAATGGAACATAAAGCAAAGGTTTTCAATAGCGGAAACAGCCAGGCCGTCCGGATCCCGAAAGAATATCAGTTCACTGAAAAAGAGGTTCGGATCCAGCGGGTTGGTAACGCGATCATCCTTTATCCATCCGACGATCCGTGGGAATCATTCCGGAACAGCTTGGAGCAATTCAGTGACGACTTCATGGAGGACGGGCGCAGACAGCCGGCCGATTCGGGTCGAGATATGAACGATGTTTTTGATTGATACCGATATTTGTATCTATCTGATCAAGAATCGAAGTGCGGAGCTCAAAGCGAAGATCGAGATGCATGAACCGTACAAAATCGCTGTTTCAACCATAACGGTTGCGGAGCTTGAATACGGTGTGGCAAAGAGCAAACAAATCGACCAGAATCGGTTAGCACTCCAGAACTTCCTGTCCGCTTTTGAAATGGTCCCGTTTGACGACAAGGACGCCGAGCAATTTGGCGTAATCCGGGCATCGCTTGAACGCCGGGGACAACCTATAGGACCGTACGACTTGCAGATAGCGTCTCAAGCATTGGCGAGACGATGGACGGTGGTCACAAACAACGAGCACGAGTTTCGGAGAGTACCCGGGCTGAACGTGGAAAACTGGGTTTCAGAATAGCCCGATACACAATGTGATTATGAATCAGCCTTCATTTTCCAAAAAGGCCTTGATCGCGAGTTGCTCTTCCTCCTTGATGTCCCCGAAACTGACGCCGTTCTCATGCAGATGCTCGGTCGCTTTGCGGCTCCACATCACCTTGCCGACCGACTCAATCGGTTGAGCCCGGCCGGGGAGCTCAAATGCAAGAGTGATCATCTTCCCTTCGGCAAGCGGCTGTTCGGTGATAAGGCAAATACCGCCCTCGCTTATGTCTTTCGAATGGGCTATAGCGTTGAAATCGCAGTTTACCCGGACGTCTAACGGGACCCTTGGAGCACGTCTTTGGTCTTCGGCCATGCCCTATATCTTCGATCAATTATCATTTGACTGCAATAGCATTGTTTAGCGAACTTACCGCCTGATTAGTTGCCTAAAAGTTAAACTAATGTTAAACTTAATCATGGAGGCGTTTATATGGAAGTCAAGATTCGGAATATTGGCAATGCCCTTGGCATAATACTTCCCAAGAATCTCACATCGATAGTCAATCTTCACGCCGATGATGCCGTGGAACTAAATGTTGAGGATGACAGACTCATCATTATACGTAAGATAGAATCGCTAAAAGATAATCTGTTGCTCGGGATTCAAGCAAGTCAGGAAGAAAATCTGAATTTTTCAGAATCTTTTGATGAACTGGAAAGCGAGACATGGTGAAGCTTTCGAGGTTGGATATCGTCCTCGTCGATCTTGAGATAAAGCAAACAAGACCATGCGTCATCGTTTCGCCGGACATAGTAAATACGCATTCAAAAACGGTCATCATTTGTGCCATAACCCACTACGACACTAAGAGATCAAAATCTCATTTTTTTGTGACGGTTTCCGCAACAAAAACCACCGGATTAACAAAAAAGAGCGCAATAAATACGCTTCAGACAAGGACAATTGATCGAACGAGAATCATAAAAAAACTCGGAAAACTTCCGAAGTCTTTAGAGCACTCTCTCGATTATGCCATCGCACTTGCCACAGGCACAGATCGCGATGTGAAAAAACTTTGATTTCAACGGATGCACAAAGAGAATTCTTGGAATGGGTGAAAGCATTGTTCAAAACCAGCGGGAAAATGCGGCTGTTATCGGCCCTTTCTGTTTGACCATAATAAGGGGTTTTTTACATCGCTTAGCTACCTTTTCGGGTACCGCACCCATTACCATACGTTTGCAAAGAGCTTCCGGTGACGCGCTTACAACAATCAGATCGGAATCAGCGGTTTCCTTGAGGATGGCTTTCGCCGGATTTGATGATTCGATTACCTTCGATGCCACGATGTTTCTTTGAAGATTGATCTCCGGACAGATCGAATCCAAATAGCCGTCTATGTGAAATTGCGGCGCTTTGGGCGTCTTGACGTAGAGGCATATGATCCTGCCGCCGTTCTTGTCTGCCATCAGCCCGGCAATCTCGAGGGCCAACGACGAATTGTTCGCCCCGGACAAAGGGACGAGAACACGCTTATATGCTTGATACTCCACATTTCCAAAGACAATCACGTCGCAAGGCGCTTTTTCCAGAATCGGATCGAGGGTAGTCCCAAAGATGAACCCCCTTCGGCGTATTTTTTCCTTCCAGCTCATTGCAATGAGGTCTGCATCACTTTCCCGGGCGGCGTTTAGAATACCCCGGGAGTGGCTGCGGCAGTACCGGATAGAACTATCGATGGCGGAACGGGAAGAAAAGTGACGGATAGCTTCCGCGATCGCCTCTTTTCCCCTGAGGGCGTAAAGCATCGCGTCTGAAAGCGGTACCTGGTCCGGCATACTCACCATGTGTAACAACTCCACCCCGCCTTTCTTTGCCTTTGTAAGGGTGATCACCTGTTGAACAATCGCAGAAATGTCTTCGATATCTTCAACCGGAATCAAGGTGAGATATCCCGGGCGTTTAGAAGAGTATGTTTCTTCTAACGTAAGAATTTCCTCACGAATCGGAAGAGCCCGGCTCCGGGAATAGGTAAAATAGACCAGAAGTCCCAGTCCCACCCACGAAGCGGCGATTATCCAGGCAACGTAGCTTACATCTACGATCAAAACCGCAAGCATAACCTGCATAATAATCGCCACAATCGGAATGAAGGGGAAAAAAGGCATGAGATAACCGTATTGGAGCTCATCGGCCATTTGTCTTCGCATACGGATGACACTTAGATTGGCGAGGAGAAACATGAAAAGGAACAAAACACTCGCGCCTGAGGCGATATCTAAAATCGGCAGAAAGCTCAATATCACGACGATGACACCCGTGCATAGAATGGCGATATGGGGCGTCTTTCGTTTTAACGAGATGCCGCCGATCGCCGGCGGAAGCATATGGTCTCTTCCCAGGGCATAGGACGCGCGGGCCGCGCTGTATATAGTGGCGTTCAGCGCGGAGGTCGAGGCAAAGATGACCGTTATTAACGCCACGAAATTTCCATAAGGAATGATTTGCCCCATCGCCGCGCCGAAACCCTTCTCTCCAAAACCGCCGAGCCATTCCCAGGCAGGCATCTTTACGTCCTTGATGCCTGCGATCAGGGCAAATGCCGCCATCACATAGATAACGGTGACTATTAGGATTGAATAAAGAATGGCTTTGGGAAGATTTCGCCTTGGCCGTATCGCTTCGTCGCCCGCCTGAGCAATCACCTCAAAACCTTCAAAGGCGACGTATTCGAAACCCATGCAAACCAGAACAGCCGGCACCCCGTGAGGAATGAAGGGTTGAAAATTGAGCAGCCGCGACGGGTCGTATATTACCACAACTATACCGGTTACTGCGATTAAGCCGAGCGCCAGGGTCTGCCCCAATGTAAGGATGCTCTCAAACTTACCGGTAGCGGATACGCCCCTATAGTTAACGTAGACGAAGAGGACCGCCAGGATAGATGCCAATCCGCGTTCCCGAATAAAAACAGGAAAGGGGAGCCAGTCCAACAGACCAAGGAGATTCAGATAATCCAATGTGTACTGCGAAAAAACCACCGCGTAAAGACTTCCGGCAACCGCGGAAGCAAACCAAGATATCCAGCCGGCGGTAAAACCGGTTCCGCGGCCGAAGGCTATCCGAGCGAAGTTGTAGATGCTTCCGGCCTTCGGGAGGGCGGAGCTCATCTCCGCGTACGCCATACCGGTAAAAAGAGCTATGATTCCATTGAAAGCGAAAGCAAGCAGCGAACCTCCAGGGCCGGCAATTCGAACGGAATGCCCCATTCCCAGCACGGCGCCGGCCCCTATCATCATCCCCACACCCATCATCGTAAGGTGAAAAAGGTTGAGCTCCCGGGAAAGGGCGCCGCCGGTCTTATCTTGCGGGCCGTTTATTTGTTTCATCACTTTCGCCGGAGCGTTATTTTAGTAAGTTTTAATATCTCTCTATACGAGGTTATCCGCCTGAGATGAATTTTCTCGATAATTTTCAAGTTCCAGACCACGAGAACTATCAATAACAGAGTAGTGGCGGTGACGATCCCAAAGCCGATAACTGTCTTAAGTTCCATGGAGTAATCTCCTTCAGCATGTTTTCATAGGGAGCGGCTCCGTGTCAAACAAGGAGGTATCAGGCGAAAAGTAACCAGGCGAAGAGTGTACTGGCGGTTACCGCAAAGATCGTGAAAGGAAGGCCGATCCGCACGAACTCGAGGAATTTTACCGTGCTTCCCCGCTTGCGTAAAATGCCCAACGCGACGATATTCGCAGATGCTCCTATCGGGGTTATATTGCCGCCCACACTCGCCCCAAGGAGCAACCCGAGATACAGAAGATATGGGTCCACTCCTAACTGAGGGGATAGCGCTGAAACCACGGGAAGCATCGCCATGAGGTAAGGTACATTGTCGATAAAAGCGCTTAAGAACACCGAGAACCAGACAATAAGCAAGTACACCGTAAAATCGGAACCTTGGCTGATCCGGAGAATGAACCCGGTCAGGTCGTCCAGGAGCCCAACGGCGGATATGCTTTCAACCAGGATAAAGATGCCGGTGAGGAAGACACCTGTTTGCCAGTCCAGCCGGGAGAAAAAGGATTTTACCTCCTTGCCGCGAGAATAGACCAGGTACCAGATAAAGCTGAGAACGCCGAAGAGTACACAAAGCCCGCCTGTCATATACCTGATGTTATGTTGGAAGGAAGAGCCAAGGATGAGCGAGACAATTAGAACAACCACCAGTAATGTCGGCACGATGGAGAGAAAACGTTCCTTTTGCAGGACAGGCATCGGTTTTTGCTGTCGCCGGAACAGGAAATAGAGCACAACGGTCGATACCACCGCTCCGATCTCCGTTGCAAAGAAGATCCCGGGCTTGCCGCCATAAAAGAAAAAATCATTGAAGGTGAGCCCGGCGGCTCCGGCTAAGAGCATTGAAGGCGGGTCGCCGATTAAGGTTGCGGCCCCCTGGAGATTCGAGCTTAGCGCCATCCCGATAAAAAGAGGCACCGGTGGGATATCGGCTTTCTGGGAAATTGACAAAGCGATCGGGGCAACGAGCAACACCACCGCCACATTCTCCAGCATGATCGAGAGGAAACCGGTAAACGCACAGATTATCACCATAGCGATACCCGTGGTCTTTGCTCTACCGGCTATCCGTGTGGCCAGAAAGTCCGGCATTTTTGAGATGAGAAACGTCTCGCTCACGAACAGCATGCCGAAATATAAGAGCAGCACATTCCCTTCGATAGCGCTTACCGCTTCGCTTACGGTGATCAAACGCAAGAGCAGCAACAGAGCCACCGCAGACCAGACGATGACGGCTTTTCGCTTGTATAAAAGGATGATCAAGAGATAGGTCAGCGCGAATATTCCTAGAACAAAGGCCTTTTCATGTAAGGAGACGAATAGAAGCAAGCTGTTTCCTCCCTTCCAAATTACCACCACCGGCGGCGGTCCGCCTTTCGGTAAACCAATCGCAGTCTATAAAAAAACAAGGCAGAATACAACTTCCCATCGAATAGCAGGGAGTGGCGATTACTATAAATACATAAACAGTGTCAAAAAATATTATATTAAAGTTATGAACCAATAATGAGTCAGCCTTTCGCTTTATGGGAGAAAACGATGAACTGCAACGTGGGCATTTGGCTTGATCACCGGAAAGCTTACATTGTCATTCTGGATACTACGGGCGAACATCTCGTACTGATCGACTCAAACGCCCAGCCCCACTACCGGCTCTCCGGGGGGTCTCGCTCAGGGACTGCATACGGACCACAAGAAAAGTCTTCCGAACAGAAGAGTGACGAAAAACAGAAACATCAACTTCACAGTTATTTTAAGAGAATCATCGACAAGATACCCGGCGCGCCGCAAATATGGATAATGGGTCCGGGAGAAGCAAAAACGGAGCTAAAGAAAGAGATTGAAAAGATCTCCGCTTTGGCAGGGAGAATCTCCGGCATCGAAGCGGCCGACAAGATGACACAAAAGCAAATAATCGCCCGGGTCAAAGATTATTACAAAACCGCTTAAAAAAGAGTACTGATGGCCTCATCGAGCCGGGCCAATTTACCTAAAAGAAAAAAACCGGCACTCAGCGCCCCGGAAACCGGGACCGTTACAAACCAGGAGGCCAGGATATCCCGGATCACCCTTCGATCCACGGCCCCCAAACCACGCGCAAGGCCTATACCTATGACGGCTCCGACTATCGTGTGAGTGGTCGAAACCGGAATCCCCAGGACCGTAAAGGTGAGCACGACGCACACGGTGGCAAGATCCGCGATCACTCCCCGGGAAGGGGTAAGCTGCGTTATCCTGGTACCGATGGTCTTCATCACCTTGTAGCCGAATGTGGATAGACCGAGCACTATCCCGCCGCCGCCGAGGAGGAGCAGCCAGAGCGGTGTCGCCACCTGGAGGGCGACCTCACCGGTCCGCAAGATTTCGAGAACCGCCGCTACCGGTCCTATCGCGTTGGCCACATCATTGGCCCCGTGGGAAAATGCGACACTCAGGGATGTGAAGATCACCAGGGGGGTAAAGATACTCTCCACGAGGCGAAGTTCTTCTTTAGCGGAAAGGTTGCTCCTGCTCCGGATGCGACGGGTAAGCAGAAATCCGGCGGCAGTTGCGGTCAGAAGGCCGAGAGCCGCGGCGGCGGCGGCAGTACCGGCCCCTCGGGTAAGATCGACCGGAAGGGTGCGCAGCCAGCGGATTCGACTGTTGTAAAGGATTGAAGCCGAAACCGCTGTGACAACCGCGAATACCACAACCGGCGCCGCTCTGGCGGACGCCCGGACCGCTTCAGGCCGGCTCAGGGCAAACCGAACGAGGAGTTTAAAGAGGACATACGCGAGAAGCCCACCGGCGACAGGGCAGATGACCCAGCTGAGCGCAATGCCCCCGAGCCTGCCCCATCGAACGCTGAGCAACCCGGATGCCGCCACTCCGAAACCGGCCAGAGCGCCCACGATCGAGTGAGTAGTAGAAACCGGCAGCGCGGCCAACGATGCGATGTGAACCCAGACCGCCGCTGCCAACATCGAGCAAATCATACCCAGAGCGAGCATCCCCGGGGCACTGGCGAAAAACGCAGGGTCGACCACCCCTTTACGGATCGTTTCGGTAACATGAGACCCGGCAAGCACCGAGCCCGCAACCTCAAACAGAGCTCCCAGGACGACCGCCTTTTTCACCGAAAGGGCGCCGGACCCAACAGCGTCTCCCATGGAATTCGCGAAATCATTGGCGCCGACAGTCCACGCGAGATAGAACCCGAGCGCAGTAGTGATGCCGATTGCCAGTATCATCGCGGCCTCTTGGCCGAATTCCAGGTCTGGCTCTTCATTATCATATGACGGATATGGTCTCCGGTATTTTCAGCCGCGTCCGCCATTCCGCTCAACGTCGCGAGCATTTTCTCGTAGAACATAAGCGTAATAGGATCGACCGTTTTTTCGAGCTGGTACATTTTCTGGCAGACTTTACGCTGCAGTTTGTCTGCCAGCCACTCTCCTTCGCCAAGGCGGTTCACCGTTTCCAGCATTTCCACCGCCGGCGGACCCTGAAAAGCCAGACGGGCAAGGTCTCCTATCTGGGCCGCCGCACCGAGCGCCGCTTCGGCTACCAGCCGTGTCTGCGTGAGGAACTCGTGAAAAATTTCGATAAGCGAGGAGTGGAGAATAGTCCTGCGGATATACAGCACAACCGCGAAATCCTCGACATAGTCTGCGATGGTGTCGAGACAGTGCAGAAAGCCCTCTATATCGCTCCTGTCCACCGGCAGGATATACTGACGGACCAATTTGTCACGGATTTCATGCTTTGCCACATCGGCTTCATATTCGAGCCGTGACACCTCGTCCTGGAGTTGATGAATCCGCTCCGCATCCCCGTTCACACAAGCCTGGAACAGCGGCTCGACCAGTCCGACACATGCGGAAACTTTAAGGATGTGATTCTGGAGAAGATCAAACGGCGAATAGCCGAAAAGCTTGCCAAAGAGCTTCACTACTCACCTCCTGCATATTTCTTCTTGAAAAAGCCTCGTTTCCTTGCATTGTACCAAAGGCCTCCGGTGTTGGCCATTAGAAACGCGTGGATCATTCCGGCAATAATCGGGTTGAGTATGACAGTTGCGGATGGGGCGGGCTTGCGATACCATGCAACCGATGAACGAATCTCCCATGATCGCCCTGCGCGGGATTACGAAAACCTTTGGCGCGGTTACTGCGAATGAAAACATCGATCTCGATATTTTCGCCTCGGAGATCCACGCACTCTTAGGTGAGAACGGCGCGGGGAAAAGTACGCTGATGAAGGTACTATACGGCGTATACCGTCCGGACGCGGGGGAGATACTGTCTGACGACCTCAATCTCAAGATCCGGTCCCCTCGTGACGCGCGTGACGCCGGCATCGGCATGGTTTTCCAAGACCTGAACTTGATACCGGCGTTCAGCGTCGCGGAGAATATCGCCCTTTTCCTGTCAGATATGAAGTTCGTTTTGAATCGCGCTGAAATCGAACAGCGGATTCTCAAGATATCCAGGAGCTTTGGCCTCGAAGTCGAACCAGATGCTACGGTAGGCGATCTCTCTATCGGGGAGAAGCAAAAAGTCGAGCTCGTAAAGCTTCTATTATCGGATGCCCTAGTTCGAGGACCGCATTACGGTGCTTCGACGCAGCCGAAAAATACTTACGGGGATTATTCGCCGGCGGCACGTTCTGCTATCAAGCGCAGCAGATCCTCGGTGAAGCGGGTATCGCGGTCTTTTCGAACGCCCCGCTGCAATCGGACAAAAAGCTTCACAACCATCTCCATAGTAGAGAGAACACGATCGTGGACATGGGCGCCGATGAGTTCACCTCCGGGAGACCCCACCCTATGATCGACGGCACGGCCCGTGCTGAACGGATCATAGAAGAGTCGCATGATCGAGAGGTCGCCATACTCCTGCTCGACTTCGTTCTCGGCCATAACGCATCTGGAAATCCTGCGGGTGAATTGATATTCGCGATTAAAAAGTCGCGGGAAAACGTGAGTGAAAGAGGCGGATCCTTGGCTGTCGTCGCGTTGATATGCGGCACCGGCGACGATCCGCAGGAAATTAGTAAACAGCCCGCCCTGCTCAGGGACGAGGGAATTGCCGTTTTCGGCAGCATCTGCCGCGCGGCCCAATACTGCGTGAACTTGCTTCAGTAGCGTGGAGGATTGCATGCATCCAAAACTCGAAGCTTTACTTCATCAACCGATTGTCGTCATCAACGTAGGTCTGCAAATGTTCGCCGAAAGCCTTGAAGATCAGCAGGTGGAAGTCACGCAGGTAGATTGGGTACCCCCCGCAGGCGGGGACAAAGAGCTTGCCGATCTGCTCGATAGGCTGCTGTAATGAACTATTGGGCATAGGACGATAATTAAAAACAGGGGGTGCTCGATGGACAGAACCCGTCTTGACTCGTTGAATATGATTCTCGTTTGCGGTCTTCCCGGATCGGGAAAATCCCATTTTTCCAAATCTTATTTTCAGAATACCGACAGAAAGCGAATCAATCGCAAAGAAATCCGGAGACATCTTCATGAGATGCTCAACTTCGGGAAAATATGGTCGGAAGAAAACTTCAGTGATTCGGACGAATTCCTCGTAAAACACGTCGAAAGAAAAACCATAGAACACATGCTTCAGGGAAAATACAAACTGCTGGTTGATAACACGAGTGTAACGAGGTCCTCACGCGAGGCATACGTCCACATAGCCCAGCGGGCGCACTGCACTATCGGCATTATCTTTCTCGACACACCGCTCAAACTCTGTATCGAGAGGAACAGACAGCGGCACGATCCTGTACCCGATGGCGCCATCGCGAATCTGTCGGCCGCCCTGGAATTGCCTACCGAGGACGAGGGGTTCCGCGAGTTGGTCATTCTGGAAAATTATTAGTGGTGCTATGTTACATTTCCCCGGACTCGCCAAAGCTTCCGGCGTCATAGAGAACCGCCCCGGGTTTCCCGGAGACACAAAACCATGAAAGGATTTTGCTATCGGAAAGCGAAACAGATTTTTATCGGAGATTCCAGAGCGGGCGGTCCGGATGGTACTCGAGAAGGATCCGACCGTAAAGGTGGGATCTATAATCGCCTCTCGAATACTGGGGATGGAAGCGGATGCTGAATCGGATGAGATGAAGGATGCTCTCCGGGTGCTTTTAAATATCATTATCAGATCGGCCAAGTCTTACTACTAGATGTCCTGCGCAATGGCTGCCGCCGACTCGTACGGACGATCACTCGCCGAAGCTATACTACCGTCGCCGTTCGCAGAGGCCGCGCGAACAGCCATCCATTTCCGGAAGGTCGCCAAGACGCCGGTCCAATTGCCGCGAGCCGGCCGGTCCGGCGCGCGGTCGCGTCCGGGGCGACACTTGGCGGGTTTAAGTTTTTCGGCGTGTTTTTGATAAATCTCCTGCTATGTGCGCTGCCGCACAGATGCTGCGGGTCAATTGCCGTATGATATATCCAGCATGAATAGAAGAAAGCATAGACAATCGCCGTTTGTCCCGCGAGTACTTCAATTTCCGGCACCGTACTCGCCTCTGGCTTTCCCGGGGAAGGCAGGGGCGAGTTTGAGCGCCGCGGATGGCGGGCGACAAGAGTCTGGACCGATGCTGCCGCTCCTGCCTTTTCCGTATACTAAGTCGAATCGCTGCGATCAAAGCAATCTTGTGTTGCTTGTCTATCCGGAAACCCCGGGGATTTCTTGAGCATGAAACACGCCGTTGATGCCCGGCGACTGCCTGCCCGCGATGAGATTATCCGCCGGTACGCGGGCTTCGGCCATACGCCCACCGTAAATGACGACTTTCTCACGTCGGAGCGGTCATGAACGCCGCGGCTGACCCCACAAATCTCGGTGCGGTCATCTCGGTGCGGGGCGGTGTCGTGGACATTCGGTTTGATGGTAAATTGCCGGCCATCTACACGCTGTTAAATGCAAAAGAAGGGAAAATCGTCATTGAGGTCCTGTCTCAACTAGATACGACTCGAGTACGCGGAATCGCACTGACACCCACTCAGGGTCTGTCTCGAGGTGACGCTGTGCAGGACACGGGCGGGCCGTTGAAAGCGCCTGTCGGCAAGGGAATCCTCTCAAGAATGTTCGATGTTTTCGGGAACGCCATTGATCGCGAGGATGCGCCGACAGATGTCGAATGGCGGACAATCCATCGGGCACCACCGCCGTTGGAGCAGCGTTCCACGAAGTCTGAAATATTTGAAACCGGAATCAAAGTCATCGATGTTTTGGTGCCGCTCGAGCGTGGCGGAAAGGCGGGCCTGTTCGGAGGAGCGGGTGTGGGAAAAACGGTTCTGCTCACCGAAATGATCAACAACATGATCGGACACGAGGAGGGCGTCAGCATTTTCTGCGGGATAGGCGAGCGGTGTCGTGAGGGGGAAGAGCTCTACCGTGAGATGAAGGCGGCGGGCGTGCTGCCGAATATGGTGATGGTATTCGGGCAGATGAATGAGCCGCCGGGCTGCCGGTTCCGGGTAGGACATGCGGCACTGACGATGGCCGAGTATTTCCGCGACGACGAGCATCGTGACGTTCTGCTGCTGATCGACAATATTTTCCGCTTTATCCAGGCCGGTATGGAAGTGTCCGGTCTGATGGGGCAGATGCCGTCGCGGCTGGGCTATCAGCCGACCATGGGCACCGAATTGGCGCGGCTGGAGGAACGAATCGCCAATACCGACGCCGGAGCCATCACCTCCATCCAGGCGGTGTATGTGCCGGCCGACGATTTGACCGATCCGGCGGCGGTCCACACGTTTTCGCATCTCTCGGCCTCTATCGTGCTTTCGAGAAAGCGGGCGAGCGAAGGGCTTTACCCGGCTATCGATCTGCTTAAATCCAACTCCAAGATGATCACACCCGGTATCGTCGGTGAACGGCACTATCTCCTGGCGCAGGAAATCAAACGTACGTTCGCGGAGTACGAAGATCTCAAGGATGTCATCGCCATGCTCGGCCTGGAGCAACTAGCGGCTGAAGACCGCAAGGTGGTTGCGCGCGCCCGACGATTGGAGCGATTCCTGACGCAGCCGTTCTTCGCCACCGAGCAGTTCAGCGGCATAGAGGGAAAACTCGTCAGCCTGCAAGACTCGCTCGATGGCTGCGAACGGATTCTCGGTGATGAGTTCAAAGACTACCCGGAAAGTGCTCTATACATGATCGGGTCGATTGAAGAGGCGACAAAGGGGACTGTGCCCGATGATTCGGAGGTCCAGCATGAAGCCGGCATTCATGAATCTTAAGGTTTGCGCGCCGTTTGAGGTCTTCTCCGAGACGTCCGACGTCGCGCGCATTGTCGCCGAGACGCTCAACGGCTCATTTGGACTCTTGCCGCACAGACTCGACTGCGTCGCGGCGCTCGTGCCCGGAATTCTGATCTATGAATCCGAGACGGAGGGCGAAGTTTTCTTAGCCATAGACGAAGGGGTGCTGGTTAAAACCGGCTTCGAGGTGCTCGTTTCCGTGCGCAACGCAATTGGTGGAGCGGACCTCGCCACGTTGCGTGATTCGGTGGAACGGGAGTTTCTCAATCTGAACGAACGAGAGCGGAGCGTGCGTTCGGTCTTGGCCAAAATGGAGAGCGGGTTCATCCGCCGCCTCGCGGAGTTTGATCATGAGTGACGAACCCGACATGAAGAGTGGAGATGATCGCAATACGTTTATTCGGGAGATCGGCGACAAAGCGGCGCGCAAGCTCAAGGCGCGGCGGAGCTCTCAGCACGGGGTCTGGTTCGGCTTGGGCATGATGGGGCTTATCGGCTGGTCGGTGGTGACTCCTACTCTGCTCGGTGCGGCCCTTGGTTTTTGGCTGGACACTCGCGATGCGGGCGGCGTTCCCTGGACCCTTGTGCTGCTCCTCGTGGGCTTGTGTCTTGGCTGTTTGACTGCCTGGCGCTGGGTGGTCAAGGAAGGAAAGGAAATGCAAGAGGAACAGGAGGAAAGCGATGGATGATATTATGGGTGTGATTCTGGCGTTGATGGCAGGGGGGATTCTCGGCGCGGTGTACTTCGGCAGCCTCTGGTGGACGGTTCAGAAGGGAGTTACGCTCAAACGGCCGGCGCCTTTGTTCGTGGGCAGCCTGCTGGTGCGGACAGCCATCGTCCTCGCTGGTTTCTATTTCATCGGGCGTGGAGGTTGGGAGCGAATGCTCCTGTGTCTCCTTGGCTTCGTGATTGCCCGCTATGTAGTGATGCGGCTCACTAAGGCAGCGGCAAAGCCGGGTTTGGCGGAACGGTAGGCCTGCGATGCGCCTCAGTCCCGATCAGATGATCTTCTGGCAATACGGGTTTCTCAAACTCAATGCCACCATTGTGTTCACGTGGGCCCTGATGCTCGTTCTGGCCGTCGGGTCAAAACTCATCACGCGTAAACTATCTACGGGTCATGAACGTTCCCGCTGGCAGAACCTTCTTGAAATAGTCGTCACGGCGATGGAGAAACAGATCAAAGAGGTGGGTTTGAGCGAGCCGCGGAAGTATCTCAGTTTTCTGGGCACCCTGGTCCTATTCATAGCCGCATCCGCCCTCTTCACCGTGATCCCCTTCTACCAGCCTCCGACCGGCTCGCTTTCAACCACGACTGCACTCGCGCTGTGCGTGTTTGCGGCCGTGCCGTACTTCGGCATAAAGGAGCAGCGGCTGGGGACCTACCTCGCCTCTTATGTGAAGCCGACATTCATCATGCTGCCGTTTAACATTATCGGCGAGATATCCCGCACGCTAGCCCTGGCCGTCCGTCTGTTCGGCAACATGATGAGCGGGGCGATGATTGTCGGCATTCTGCTCACGATTGTGCCCTTTATTTTCCCGATCATCATGACGGCGCTCGGTCTGCTCACCGGTATGGTCCAGGCGTACATATTCACGATTTTAGCGGCGGTCTACATCGCCTCCGCAACCCGTGTCCGGACGCCCAAGGCGGAGCCCGAGGCACAAGATTAGGACACGTATTTCGACGATTTCAAAAGGAGCATCTATGGACAGCATGACTATTATCGCGATGGTGTCAATTGTCATTGCGGGTATCACTACCGCTATCGGTACTATGGCGCCGGCCCTGAGCGAAGGAAAGGCGGTCGCGACGGCGCTGAGCTCTCTCGCTCAGCAGCCTGATGCCTCCGCGACTATCACCCGGACCCTGTTCGTGGGTCTTGCGATGATCGAGTCCACGGCCATCTACTGTTTCGTGGTTTCGATGATTCTCATCTTTGCCAACCCGTTCTGGAATAACGTAATCGCCCAAGCCGCGGGGAAGTAGATCTATGTTGATAGATTGGTTCACCATCATAGCGCAGGTAATCAACTTCATCATCCTTCTGTGGCTGATGAAGCGCTTCCTGTACAAACCCATCCTCCACGCAATAGATGAGCGGGAGAAGCGGATAGCCGCGGAGATTGCCGCCGCCGAGGCAAAAAAGATCGAAGCAAAAAAGGAGCACGACGAGTTCCAGGCAAAAAACGAGGAGTTCGATGAGCAACGCGCGGCGCTCTTCAGCAATGCGGCAGACGAGGCGCAGGATGAACGTAGCCGGCTCCTCGAGGAAGCGCGGAAAGCAGCCGCGGAGTTGATTGCAAAACGGCAGGAGGCTCTGAGAAACGAAGAACAGAGCTTGCGTCAGGAAATCACTCTTCGGACAGAACAGGAAGTGTTTGCCATCGCGCGAAAGACGCTGACGGATCTCGGCGGAATGAGTCTGGAGGAACGTCTCGGTCAGGTGTTTACACGGCGCCTGCGGGAGATGGACGGCCGGGCGAAAGCGGACCTTGCCGGGGCTTTCGAGAAGGCCTCCGGCCCCGCACTCGTGCGCAGCGCGTTTGCCCTTCCTGAGGAGCAGCGGACGGCGATACGGCGCGCACTCAACGAAATCTTCTCGACTCAGATCCAGCTGCGGTTCGAAACCGATCCGGACCTGATCAGCGGCATCGAACTCTCCACGAATGGACAAAAAGTGGCTTGGAGCATTGCAGATTATCTGGCGTCGATGGAAAAAGTCGTCGGCGAGCTTCTGAGGGCGAAGGACGAACCTGAAGGGAAATCCGAGCACCCGGCGGAAGAACGCAAACCCGGAACAGGGAATTAATGAAACGCGAACCCAAGGGCCTCCAGACCGTTTTCGGCGACGTCTTCGCCGGGATAGGTCATGCGAGGGAATCCTTCGCGCCGCACATAGAGGTGCAGGAGGTAGGCACGGTCACCAGCGTCGCTACCGGTATCGCAAAGGTCTCAGGTCTTCCCGGTGTCGGCTTTGATGAGTTAATTGCGTTTCCCGGCGATGTGCTGGGTATCGCGTTCAATGTCGATGCGGAGGAGATCGGCGTCGTGTTACTCGGCGATTACTGGCTTGTCCATGCCGGAGATGAAGTCCGGCGCACCGGCCGTGTCATGGACGTGGGCGTGGGCGAGGGATTGCTCGGACGTGTGATCGACGCTCTGGGACGGCCTCTCGACGGCCTCGGAGCAGTTATCACGAATAAACGCCTGCCCATCGAGCGTCCATCTCCACCTATCATGGATCGTGCGCCTGTCACCGCGCCTCTTCAGACCGGTCTCAAGGTCATCGATGCGTTGATCCCCGTTGGCCGGGGCCAGCGCGAGTTGATTCTCGGCGACCGCCAGACGGGCAAGACCGCTATTGCCATTGACACGATTCTCAACCAGCGCGACCACAACGTTGTGTGTGTCTATTGTGCCATCGGTCAGCGCGCCTCCGCCGTCACCAAAGCTGTCGCAACCTTGCGGGAAAAGGGCGCGATGGAATACACGATCGTGATCGTGACCGAGGGTAATGACCCGGCGGGTCTCGCCTACATCGCTCCATACGTCGCTACGAGCATCGGGGAGTCTTTCATGGAATCGGGCCGGGATGTGCTGATTGTCTACGACGATCTTACCCATCATGCGCGCGCCTACCGTGAACTCTCGCTCCTGCTGCGGCGTCCGCCCGGTCGCGAGGCCTTTCCCGGGGACATCTTTTATCTGCACTCGCGGCTGCTCGAGCGTGCGACTCATTTGCGTCCGGAACTCGGCGGCGGCTCGCTCACCGCGCTGCCCGTCATCGAGACCGAAGAAGAGGACATTTCCGCATATATTCCGACCAACCTTATTTCCATCACGGACGGGCAGATCTACCTTTCACCCTCACTGTTTGAATTGGGCGTACTGCCGGCGGTTGATGTCGGGAAATCCGTTTCGCGAGTTGGCGGGAAAGCGCAACACCACGCTTCCCGTATGGTAGCGGGCGATCTTAAACTGGCCTACGCGCAGTTTGAAGAGCTTGAAACATTTTCGCGTTTCGGGGCCCGCCTCGATGAAGACACCCGAGTAGTCATAGAGCGCGGGCGTCGAATACGTGCCTGTTTCAAACAGCCGGAACTCGCACCGGTGTCCGTGCCTGCCCAGATCGTCATACTCCTCGCGCTGACCGCGGGGCTTTTCGACGATGTGCCTCTTGAGCGAATGACCGACGCGGAAAGTGCTCTGCGCAAAGTTGTGGCGGATATCCCGGCCTCGGCGCGCGAGCATTTGAACGCCGCCGACGAGCTGGGCGATGAAGATCGTGAAACGATCATCGCCGCCGCGGAACAGGCGCTCAAAGAGTTCCAACCCGGGCATGATGCGGCCGAGGACCTATGAGCGAGTCGACGATCAGTCTCCGCCGGAAGATGAGCAGCGCCGAGGATCTTCAAACTGTGGTTCGCACGATGAAAGCAGTGGCCGCATCGAGCATCGGACAGTATGAGAAGTCGGTGCGCGCGCTGGTCGACTACTACCGTGCGGTGCAGCTCGGTCTGAGCTTGTGCTTCCGGGAAAGCGGTGCCACGATACGGAGAGCTGAACTGAGAGAACCGGAACGCGGGGATGGATACCTGGTTGCCGCGGTCGTGTTCGGATCAGATCAGGGATTGGTGGGTCAATTCAACGACGTGGTGGCCGATTTTGCGATCGAGACGCTTGCGGCCTTAGGGGCCAAACTTGAGATCTGGGCTGTAGGTGAGCGAGTTCATGCACGCCTGGCGGACGCGGGCATGCCGCTGGTGGGAATGTTCGCCGTGCCGAGCTCCGTCAAGGCGATCGCGCCGCTGGTTGGACAGATTCTGGTCGAAAGCGAGACCCGACCCAACCGACGAGATAGGGCCGAGCTTCACCTGTTCTACAACCGGCCAAAATCCGGGGCGGTTTATGTGCCCGTCAGTCAGCGACTGCTCCCGCTGGATGAGGTCTGGCAACACCAGGTAACCGAGCTTCCATGGCCGTCCGCCAACTTGCCACAGATCGTCGGCGGCGGAGCTTCCACGTTGTGGGCACTCACCCGAGAGTATCTCTTTGTTTCGCTGTTTCGTGCGTGCGCCGAATCACTCTCAAGCGAAAATGCGAGCCGGCTGGCGGCGATGCAACGCGCGGACAAAAATATTGACGAACTGTTGGACGACCTAAACAGTAAATATCATCGCTTGCGCCAGGGCGGGATTGACGAGGAACTCTTCGACGTCATCTCCGGCTACGAGGCGCTGGGCGTCGATGAGAAAACAAAATAATTCGCTCGTAGGGAAACACTTCGCTCTCCCTTCGAGGAGCCGTGTGGAGCCGATCTCTGCGCATGGTGTGCGAAGCTGGCAACTATCCGGTTGCTGATAAAGGAGTTTTTTATGTACCGGCATGATCGTGCGTTGATACTCTCGGGCGGGGGCACCAGGGGCGCCTATGAGATTGGAGTGTGGAAGTACCTTTGCGAGGTGAAATGGCAGCCCGACCTTATCTGCGGCACCTGGGGGGGGGAAATAAAGGGCGCCGCTATCACCGCCGGTCTCTCCATAGAGGATCTTATCGGGCTGTGGAAGCAGATCGAGAGCGATATGGTAACCGGAGTATCTATTTTCAAGCGTCTGGGCAACCTTATCCGGCGTAGGGAATTTACGCCGTACATGGACACGAGGCCGCTCAGGTCGTTTCTTGAGTCAACGCTCAACATGGACAAAATCAGGAACAGTGATATCGAATTGGTCATCTGTGCGGTCAATCTGCTCTCTTCCAAGATTGCGTATTTCAACAACAGCTCAATAGCCATCGACCACATCATGGCCTCGAGCGCAATACCGGTAGTCTTTCCCTGGCAGTATATCGACGGCAAGCCGCACTGGGACGGGGGCGTTATGGCTAATACGCCGATCGCGCCGGCCCTGGAGCGGGACGTGAGTGAGATTGTCGTAGTACTTCTCTCCCCCGTGGGCGGGCCCGATATCCCTCTCCCGCGAAACCATCGCGACGCCGTCGAGCGGATGTTCGAGCACGCGCTGATAGGCTCGTATGAGGCTATCAGATCTTACATTTCAGTGGAACGGAAGGGAGCGGGGGCCCTTGATCCCTTTTTCCGGTGGGTATCGGGAAAGAAATCTTTGAGAATCGCTACCGTCGCCCCGTGCAAGATGCTCGGATTCCACTCCATGCTGAATTTTTCCAATAGACAGTCGGAGGAGCTCATCGATTCCGGATATCGAGATGCTCGAGACCAGCTTGCGGATTTTTTTTCATCGGAGTGAGGGTTTGACTCTCGGGCTGACTATTCATGGTTAAACGAGGACCGAAACTGGAGGAGCTTAAGATGAGAAGGCAAGCCTTCGGGCAAACACAATGGATTGTCTGGGCAATTGTCGCGATCGCCCTGCTTCCGATATCGCAAGCGATGGCTGAGCCGCTCCTACGAATCTCACTTGAGAACAGCCCGGAGCACGTCCAGACGCGTGCTGTACAACGGTTTGCTGACACCCTGGCCGTACGGACAAGAGGGCAACTCAGAGTGGAGCTGTACGCCAACGCTCAGCTCTATCGCGACAGCGAAGTGGTCCCCGCACTGGCGGACGGCAAGGTGGAAATGGCCGTGCCGGGAACATGGCAACTGGACAGGTACGAACCATCGGTTGGCGTGCTCCTCCTTCCGGGATTCTACGGAACGGACCGGGAGTCTATCTACGGGTACCTGGCCGGTCCGCTCGGGAAGGAGATTGACCAGAGGATTGAACGGAGCACGGGCTCGATAGTCCTGGGAGAGTGGATAGATCTGGGATCGATCCATCTCTTTTCAGTCGACATTCTAATTGAAGATCATACAGACATCACGGGTTTGATAATCCGGTACGCCGGTGGCCTGCCAAACGAGATGAGGCTTGCCGCGCTCGGCGCCAAGCCGGTGTTGATCCCGTGGCCGGACTTTCCCCAGAGACTCAGACAAGGCGAGGTGGACGGCGTACTGACTTCCTTTGAGACAATCGCGAGCGCGTCCCTCTGGGAGGCCGGTATTCAATACGCCTATGAGGATTCAGAGTACTTCGGCCGCTATGTCCCGCTGGTCAGCGAGCGGTTCTGGAATCGACTCCCGGCCGAACTTCGCCTCGTTATTCGCGACACCTGGAATGAGTTCGTTGATCAGGCCCGAACAGAGGCCGCGGAAGCCCAGCTTGCCGCGCGAGAAACACTGATTCAACACGGGATCACGATCGTAGTCCCTGACATAGAAGAGATCAACCTCACCCGCGTTCTTCTCAACGCAACTGAGGGGCTCATCGTTGAGCGTTTGGGGCTCGACCAGACAATCATCGATCTGATTCCAAAGCCGTGACAGGAGTGGCCACCAAAAACCGGCGTTCCGGTCCGATAACCCTCATCGTCATCGTCGCGTGTGTAATTTCCGCAGCGATAGCCGTCCTGGCCGGCGCCTACGTGGTTCAGGACCGCCGGGTTCGCCTGAACTACCTCGAGCGGTCGTCTCAGGTTCAGGCACAGTTGATTGCAGAGCACATATCGGCGATATTCCGTCAGACCGAAATCGCGGTGGAATCAATCGCGACAGCACGGGAAGAGGTCCAGCGGCAGTCTGCCGAGGCCGAGTGCGTTGCCCTTAGCAGGCTGCCGCTGGACCTCCCCGGATTGCTCAATGCCGCGATCGTTGACCAAGCCGGACATGTGGCCTGCACTCAGCTTGGACCCCTGCCGGCCGGGCCTTCTCTTGACGAAGTAATTCGAGCCCACCGCGACGATCTTTCAGGGTCCTATCTCGGCGAGTGGAACGACGCTGAACCGGCAATCGTTCAGAGTGCAAGGATTGACGGTACGGATGGTTCGTTTGAGGGATTCGTTCTCGCGCTCACCTCCAAGCGCTACTTTGTGGATCGATTCCGGGAATATGGAACTCTGGAAGCCGATCTCATCGGCCTCTACGATGTTAACGGCCATCTGCTTGCCTCATGGCCGGAGGAGGACGGACATCGCACAGAAGTGGTTACGGTTCCGCTGCTCCAGGGCATCGACCGTGATACGCTGCTGATGTCCGGGCTTCGCACGGCAAACACACCCCAGGCGGTCGTCTCAATCTACAAGCTTCCGGGATTTCCTTACCGCGTGATCATTGCTCACTCCATCCGACGGCAGTTGTCTGCCTGGCGCGAACGCGCCACCGTCGTGACGGCGCTGACGGGCATTCTCGCTGGAATACTCGTCGTCTCTGCCTTTTTCCTTCGGGCGGGAATTCGCAGAAGGCTCGATTTTTATCGTGCACTCGCAGAAAGTAGCGACCGTGAGCAGGCAGCTCGGATTGCCAAGCTCGAAGGCCTCCGCAGGCTCGCAGGAGGGCTCGCGCACGAGGTAAACAATCAGATGATGGTGGTCATTGTCAACGCCGAACTCCTGAACAGAGACGCCGTGACCGAAAAAACCAGAACCATGCTCTCCCATGTTCGTACCGCCGCCCAGCGTGTTGCCGGGCTCAGCGACAAAATGCTTGCAGCGGCAGAGGATCAGATGCTGACCGTCACCCGGCTGGATCTCAGAACCATCTTCCGCCGGCCCGGTCCGCTGTCGCAGACGTCAAACACATCGGCTGGCTCCTACGATGCCCACCTCCCCGATGAACCACTGACCGTGGAGGTTGATGAGTCGCTCATCGTCACCGCGATCCGCGGCCTGCTCGAGAATGCCTGGGAAGCCGCCGGCCCCACCGCCGTTGTGTCTGTAACCTGCGGCCGTGTTCTCCTTGAGAATCGCCCCATGGGTCTGGTCACCGAGTACTTCAATCCGGGACCCTATATTCAGGTCGCGGTTGAGGATCGTGGTCCCGGAATGGATAGCGCCACGGCATCGCGCGTGTTTGAACCGTTCTTCACCACGCGGTTTCTGGGACGCGGGATGGGGCTTCCGGCAGTCGCCGGAGTCGTTCACCAGCACGGCGGGCTTGTTGCCCTTGACACGGCGCCTGGGCGCGGGACTCGCATCGCGATCTATCTTCCGGCAGCGCGCGCGGAGTAGAGTTCCCGTATATTCGATCACCGGAGAACCATAGGCCCACCAGGACTTGAAGCGGGGGCTTAAATTTCCCGGATCTTCTCAAACTCACCTTAATTACTTATCCTGTAGTGCTTTACGGACGTTCTGCGGTAAGCATTCGGAAATCCCATTGGTATCCATGCCGGCTCAGCACAGCATGGTTTGGAAGTTTTTCTCCAACGGATACATAAATATGTCTTTCTTGGGAAGATTTGCTTCTTTGAATGTGTCTTTCTTTCCGCGACCTTTCGTTGCTCCTACGAGTACCCAGTTCGCCGCTTTGTAGCAGGTTCCTGAAAAGCGATTTTTCTCGACAAAGGTTTCCAGGAGAACCGGTTTGTACTTGTAACGATTCTGCCAGTCTTCAGCAATCCGCTTTGTCGTCAGGGATAAAATCTTCGAAGCAAGGTTCTTTGAACAGACCCATGGCAGAATCAAGAATCTGGCATTATTCACCACCAGGGGCAGGTTTTCCTTTCTCTTCTCATCCGACCACCCGATGTACCAGTCCCGCGGTGCAACCCGCCAGGCTGAGGCGCCAAACCCTAAAAGGGCGAGCAGGCGGTCTCCGGCATACACAAAATACTTCATCTGAGCCCCGGGGAGCGGCGTATATCCAAGGTAGTGATACCGGTCGATATATTCATTCCACAACGATTTCTCTTCCCCGGTTTTCGCTATCTCGATATGTATTCCTGACAGTTGTCCGACCGGCAGCAGTATCTCTTCTCCCTCAGCCGTACGTTCGGTGTGAGCAATCGGTTTCATCCGTGTTGAATGAGTTTGCAGAAGCGGCGGAAGGGTTATATGTCCGTCGGCTTCCATTTTCACCAGCACCTGTCTCATGCTTTGCCATTTTGTTGTTCCGTCAGGCTTGTACCACTGAAGCTGCTCGCAGGTAATGTGTGAAATGGCGGTACGGTTGCGGGTGGTATCTTCACCGATTACTCCGCGTATACACTCAAGCTCGGACTCGGTGAACACTCGACCGCAATACAGGTGAGTTTTCGCTTCCCGTTCTTTGATATTCCAGGGCAGATGCGCGGCAATATCCGCAGGCGCCTTCCCGCCGGCAAGAGCACAGGACCTGAAATAGTCACTGAGCCATTCAAGCTGATTGATCTTCCACAGCTCGAGGGTCTCGAAGATGCTGAACATCACCGCGGTAAACCGGGCGCTCCAGATCGCTCCTGAACCGTAGTAGTTCTTCCGGCCTACGACGGGATTTCTCAACGTCCGTTCAGAGCCGTTGTTGTCCATGGGAATCTCCGGATGATCGACAAAGACCATCAACCCTTCCCAATGGGTATCAAGGCTCTTCAATACACTCATCTGGCTGTGATGAAGACGCTTCTTTTTTCTCTCTTCGCCTAGGACCTCTTTCATTTCTTCCGCCGCTTCACGAAGCCGCGCGTCTTCCCGACAATAGGCCGATGAGCCTTCGGCATACTGAACACGTACTTTGTTCAGATGAAACAGACCGTTGATCCGCTCTTCCCACTCACCGGCCCATTCACGTATCTGGATGTACTTTTGCCCGGCTTCACGAAAGTCCCGGCGGGCATGCGCCCAGCAGAAAGCAAGGATAATTCCTTCATGTTTCTTTGCGTATGATTTGTACGCCGAATACCGGTCTACCAACAGAATCCCGTCGACGACACAACCGAGATGATCCTCGATCACTCGGGCCGACCGAGTGGGGTCAATAACATGCACGACACTTTCATCACTGATAAACACCCACAAATACCACCGAAAGGTCGATTTTGTTTTCGTTGTCTCAAACACACTCCACCGCGTCTCATCGGCCTGCCACCAGGCTGCCTGTTCACTGCGCTCTTCCAGCGCGGCGTACACCGGCTCAAACAGAGGAGCCAGGCGTTTCAACCCGTCACCGGCGCTTCCGGGCGGGATGGACAACCCATGCAGCGCCAGGTTCTTCAAGATACGCGCCACCGGAATCTGAAACCGGTATTTACGAATGAGAATATGTATCCACACCGAGGCGCCATAGCGGCTATGGGGAATGAGTTTCGCCGGACCCGGCGCGGTAATAATCCCTTTGTTCCCGGGGCACTTACATCCGGGTGTATACTTTTTCCGTCGTATCTTTCTGCTATATCCGCGTACTTCCTGTGTTTCTAAAACTTCAGAATCTTCGGTGCCGGGCATCTCTTCGAACGGCAGCCCACAGGTCAAACAGTACTTCCCGCTCTCAGGAAGATCGTATTCCTCAACTTTCTCGGGTAAATGGCTCTGGTCCCTTGGCTTCGGGGCAGGACGATCCGGTTGTTGCCCACGTTTGCGCTCCCTTGGCGCTGAAGCATCTTTGTCCGATTCAGCTCTCTTTTTTGACTGCTCCGTTTTCTTTTCATACAACTGCCGGGTGAGATATTTAATGCGAGCGTTCTTGTCCTGCAGTTCTTTCTTAAACGCTTCTTCCCGTTCCACCGCCTGATGATGACAGCTTTTCCAATATCCGATGTCGGTTCTTAGTACGTTGTTTTCTGTGAGAAGTTTGATATTCTCCGCTTTGAGTTTCGAAATAACCGTATCTTCACTTTGATCCGCAGCCATGGCTGAAGCATAACAAATAACGTTCTGGTTGTCCAGGTCTAAGGTGAATGCGAATGTTTACTCTGGATATCAAAGCCAAGGCTCTGGGCATTTCGGTAATAGAATTATTTGGGGGCCCGACCCGTGACAGTGTTCGGGTTTACTGGTCGCACTGCGGGACCACAAGAGCTCTTTATTCCGGGTTGGGGAAACCGCCGATTCAAACGATGGCCGATATATCCAACCTCGGAAAAGAGGTTGTACGTCAAGGGTATACGGCACTCAAAACCAATATCGTTTTCCCGGGGAATCCGTCTACGGTTTATTTCAACGGATTTGGCGGAGGACCGGGAACCACGGACCAGGTTGCCTCAAAGATGATGCTGAACCATATTGATACACTGATAGGCACATTTAGAGACGCAGTCGGGCCTGACGTGGACATCTGTCTCGATCTGAATTTCAACTTCAAGCCTGAGGGCTGCAAGAGGATTGCAAAGATATTGGAGCAATATGACCTGCTTTGGCTCGAGATAGATATGTATGATCCGGGGGCGATATTAGAGGTCAAGCAGTCCACGACAACAAAGATTTGTACAGGTGAAAACTTGATTTACATGCGCGAGTTTCTGCCCTATTTTGAGCGCCGCGCTGCCGATATTTTTATGATTGACGTTCCTTGGAATGGATTTAGTCAGTCAAAAAAAGTTGGTGACCTTGCCCAGGTTTTTGAGTTCGATATGGCGCTTCACAACTATTACAGTCACCTGTCTACTTTTATTAGCGCAAGCCTTTGCGGAGTTCTTCCAAATGTACGTATCATGGAAACGGATGTGGACGCACTTCCGTTGAAAGATGAAATCGTCACAAATGTACCTGAGATAGTCGATGGATTCTTGAAGATGCCAAGCGGACCCGGCTGGGGCACGGATATCAATGAAGATGTTGCAAGAGCCCACCCTTGGAATAAGCAGCACGGTGCATGGTAGGCAGGTGCTGAACAAGTAATTTTCCGTCCGGTTCCCGGATATACCCGCAGAGGCGGTGTATCGTCTGGTTCCACGGCGGCGGTCCGGCAAGCGGATGACACGCGCAAGGAGATGGTTCGATGTTTATAAAGAAGCTCAGCGCGATTAAGAACTTCCATGAGATCACAAACGAACTCGGCACAGCCGGGCAGCCGACCGCCGGGCAGTTCGCCCACATCGCCGGGGCCGGTTACGAGGCTGTCGTTAACCTCGATTCAGCCGCCGCCGTACCGAACGAAGACGAACTTGTTACTTCGAAGGGGCTGCATTACGTTCACATCCCCGTTATCTGGCCGGCCCCCAAACAGTCAGACCTGGACCTTTTTTGTGACGTGATGGATGTGCTGAAGGGTAAGCGCGTCTTCGTCCACTGCGCGGCCAACGCCCGCGTCTCCACCTTCGTCTATCTCTACCGGATATCCCGGCTCGGTATCGATCCCGCGGAAGCGAGGAAGGACCTTGACGCTTTGTGGGAACCGAATGATGTCTGGAGGGGCTTTATCGATAAAGCTGCCACCCGCCTCGGCCTCTCGATCTAGATCGCGGTTCTACCGCATCCGGACATGATCACGTATAGCCAGGCGACCAGTGCGGATCTCCACGCTATGCGTGACGGCTCATTCGCGCATGGCCGTGTTTTAAGCCCGTACCCCGATTTCAAAATGGCGACGGGGCGACGGAGGACAGCGATCAACTGACATCATCCGAACCTGACAAATGGCATAAACTGCAATGAGGAGGGCACATGAGCACACCGGGGAAGATCAAGGAAAGTGATAGCGAGTTCCAAGGAAAAGTCGCCATCGTGACAGGCGGCGGTGCTGCCGATGACGGCATAGGCAATGGACGGGCAGCATCCATCCTCTTGGCGCGCGGGGGTGCGAGCGTTCTCGTTGTCGACAGGAATATAAAGCTCGCGGAGCGTACGGTGGAGATGATCAAAAGCGAAGGCGGTATGGCGGCCGCATTTGAGGCCGACGTCGCAAAGGCCGCGGATTGTGAAGCCATGGTTTCTCACGCCGTGGAAAAATTCGGAAGACTCGATATCCTCGATAATAATGTAGGTATCAGCAGCGGCGGATCGGTTGTCGATGAGACCGAAGAAAAGTGGAATCAGGTGATGACCGTCAACGTGAATTCCATCTTCCTTGCCGGGAAGTACGCCATACCACAGATGATAAAACAGGGTGACGGAGGGGCGATCGTGAACGTATCGTCTATTTCCGCACTGAGACCTAAGGGGAGTACGGCCTATTCCGCTTCTAAGGGGGCGGTAATCGCCCTGACGCGCGCGATGGCGGTGGATCACGCAAAAGATAGGATACGGGTGAACTGTGTCGCGCCGGGGCCGGTGTTTACACCGATGGTCTACACCCGCGGGATGAGCGATGAAGCGCGAGAACGAAGGCGTATAGCCTCACCGCTAAAAATCGAGGGAACCGGCTGGGACATCGGTCATGCGATAGCCTTTCTTTCCTCTCCACGCGCCCGGTATATCACGGGCCAGGTTCTGGTCGTCGACGGCGGTGTGACCGTCTCTTCACCGCCGAGGGGTATCAATTAGAAATTGCACTAAAAAAGGAGAAAAGCGGCATGGCAAGACTTCCCTATCTGGATACCGATGATTTATCACCGGAAGACCGGGACCTTCTGCAGCGAAAGATCAATCTGCATCGCGTCCTGACCCACAGCCCCGGGGGGGCGCGTCACTTTAGCCGTCTGGGGAGATATATCCGTTTCGAGAGCACTCTTGATACCCGGCTTCGTGAGATGGCGATCCTGCAGGTCGGTTACCTGACGAAAAGCGAGTATGAGTACAGCCATCACATAAAAATAGGCCGCGACTTCGGTGTAACCGATGAGGATATCCATGCGATCATGCAAGAAACCGCGGGTCAGGAGAGCGGACTGCCGGAACTCGACCGGGCCGTGCTGCGGGCCGCCAGGGAGATGACGCAAAAACTCCGCATATCCGATGAGACCTTTGGCATATTGAAGAAAGAACTCGACGGCCGGCTCCTGGTTGATCTGGTGCTCGTTATCGGCCATTACAACGGTGTGGTCCGTATCCTGGCGTCACTCGATATCGACGTGGAACCCGAATACCGGCACTTTCTCGATGAGTATCCTTTTTGAGCAATATTTCATTCGGATGGGTAAACGCCTTTAGATCAATCAAACCGATGGTTCGAATTTCGGCAGGCTGACCTCGCCGCTGATCTCATCCCAGGTCACTTTGACCGGCATTTCGCAATACACTTTTTCCGGCGGACAGTTGACAACGTTGCTCAGCAGCCGGGGGCCTTCTTCGAGTTCAATGCTGGCGGTGACATAGGGCAGATCTTTTTCAAAGCCCGGATGAAAGGCCTGGCGATACACTGCGTAGGTATAAACCTTCCCTCTGCCGCTGACTTCAATCCACTCTGATTCCTCTGAATGGCATTTTGGGCAGATCAAGGCGGCGGGCCATCGCAGGTGTCCGCAACCCTGGCACTTCTGGAACTTGAGCTGATGATTCTTACAGGCATCCCAGAATGGTTTATTATCGGGGTTGGGACACGGCAGGGGCTTGGTGTATTCCATTAATACTTCCTTAAAACGGCAACAGAACTGGTCTGGAGAACGGCGCCGTTATCTGTGGCGAGGATGATCTGCGGCGTTTTGGTACCGGTTTCCGGTCCAAGTTGTCGGGCGCCGCAGCGACCCATGAGTTGCAGCACAGCCTCAGTCAGCGGGGTCAGTCCCATGAAGTAGGCCTCGGATAATTGCCCTCCGGAGGTGTTTACCGGCATTTTGCCCCCGGGACCAATGCCTCTTTCCCGCATCCAATCCCCGCCTTCTCCCGGCCGGTAAAACCCCAGGTCCTGGAGGGTTAGCTCTACCGTATAGGTGAAACAATCGTAAATCTCGCAGGCGTCAATATCGGCGTTGCTGATTCCGGCCATGGTCATGGCGTTCAAACCGGCTTTTTTGGCCCCTGTGGGGCCGGCCATCCAATCGGATTGAACCACGTTGGTGGATGGATTGTGCTGTCCCATCCCCATCACCGTGACCACCGGGTGTTTCAGATCCTTGGCTCGCTCGGTGGTAGTGACCACATAGGCCCTGCCGCCGTCGCTGATCAGACAGCAATCCGCCACCCTCAACGGTTCTACCACATAACGGTTATTGAAGTAGTCCTCACGGCTCATCGGTCTTTCGTACATGAAAGCAGCCGGGTTGAGCTGCGCCCACTGCCGTTGGGCCACGGCGATTTCGGCCCAGGTCTCGGGGCCGGTACCGAACTCAAACATCCCCCGCCTGGCCGCGAAAGCATAATCCCCGACCGCGCCAAACTGGCCGAAAATCCCCCGTTCGCTGGACGCTCTGCAGTCGCTGCGGCTGGAGAGCCTGGTGCTGTCTGCGTAAACCACCAGCACGTAGGCGCACACCCCCGCCTCGATGGCACAGACGGCTTGATGGAGATGGACCCGGGCGCAATTGGCTTCCTGACTGAGCATGGCCGGCGATAGTCCCATCTGCTGGGCAACCGCGTACGGGGTGATCTCCTCCTCACCGGCCACCGGCGGATACTGGCGGTAAAGAATCAACCCGTCGATATCGTCCCTGGTCAACCCGGCGTCGTGTATGGCGTTTTTGCCGGCTTCCAGATAAAAGCTCATTGTCGTGCGATCTTTTACCCGGCCTTGCGGGGTTGTGCCCACTCCGACGATCGCGTATTTGTCTTTGATGGTCATTTTGCACCTCGCGAAACAGACTCCGTTCTCTGATGTGATTTGTCATCCTGCCGCCGCTGCCGGTACGCCGCTTTAGGGCTCGATCCAACGTTCTATCTTGTCCATGTCCAAAGTTACCCCCAAACCCGGAGCTTCAGGGAGATGGATAAACCCGTCCTCGGGAGACGGCATGGGGTTGGTGAAGATGTCCATAAGGGGGTGATCCAATTCCATAAACTCAAAGATGGTGAAATTGGGGGCCGCGGCTGCAAAATGCATGGCGGCCACCACGTTCAGAGCGGAGAACATGCCAGTATGAGGCGATAGTCTTAGGTTGTGCGCCTGTATCAGGGCGGCGATCCGCATCCCTTCGGTGAACCCGCCCACGCGGCCGATATCGGGCTGAACCATATCCAGGGCCCCGGTGTCCAGAAGGTCCCGGAAACCAAAAAGTGAGAACTCCCCTTCGCCGCCGGCGATGGGAATCGACTGCCCCTGTTTGACCTTACGATACCCCGCAAGATCATAGGGCGGAACCGGTTCCTCAAACCACTCGAGATTATAGGGCTCGAGGAGACGCCCCAGACGAACCGCGGAGCCGGCGTCATAATTACCGTTTGCATCCACCATCAGTTTGATATCCGTACCCACATGCGACCGTATTGCCGCCACCGCCGCCACATCCTCCTGTATTCCCATTCCCAACTTTATTTTTATGGCCCGGTACCCGGAGTCGAGAAACGCCGTTGCCCGGTCTACCATACGGTGGACATCATCACAGAAGATCGAAGAGCCGTAGACGGGCAGGCGGGTGCGTCCGAACCCGTGGAGGGCCCGGTATACCGGCAGCTCGAGCGCTTTGCCGATTATGTCCCACAGCGCGACATCAATCCCGCTAATGGCTTCTACAAAGAGCCCCCGGGTGTGCCCCCGGGTCCGCATGGTTGAAAACATATCCCACCAAAGCCCGGCGATATCCAATGGATCCCTCCCCAGGATGACCGGGGCGAGCATGTCTTCCACAAGATGCCCGGTGGCCCGGGGGGCGGAACGAACCACGCACTCCCCGATACCCGTCAGTCCGGTGTCGGTAGTAACCCGCACGATCAGGGAACGCACCTCGCTAAAGGTGGTAGTGGCGATCCGAAACGGTTTGTCGATTTTCGCGTTTAACGGAAGGGCTTCGATCCGTTCTATTTTCATAAAGAGCCTCCTCTGTTCAAATCATCCTGCCGATGGCAGTACCGATGTGATTTCCGAAATTGACTTGAGCTGTCCATTGTCAACGAATCCCTCCGGACGTCCATCAAGCTCCCGAATCAACCGCTGCCGCCAGGTATCAATTTCACCATCCCGTTCAGGGTTGCCGATGAGGTCATACATTTCTTGCGGATCAGCCTCGAGGTCAAAATACTGCTCAATATCCTGCATGGGGTACCAGATGAATTTCCGTTTCCCGTCGGTAAGGTACTGCATCGGTTCCGGTTCCGGATCAAGCTGCGAGTTGTGCGCGCATTCTCCGTGAAGGTATTCCCGCCATGCAGAGGATTCTCCACGCAGCAACGGAAGAACACTGCTGCCGTCAACCGTGTCGGGACAGCTGACACCGGCGACATCCAGCACCGTAGGCATGATATCCATCAACTCGACCGGTTCATCCCGCACCTGGCCCGTGGATATACCGCTGTTCTCCGGAAACTTTATCAAAAGCGGTACACGGGCAGACTGCTCATACGGATAGCGTTTCCCGATCCGGTCATGGTCGCCGAGCATCTCGCCGTGATCGGAAACAAAGATGAACATCGTGCTGCGTCCCGACGGGCCGGGCAGGTCTACATAGTCCAGTATCCGCCCGATCTGATTATCGATGTGATTGATGCACCCGTAATACCCTGCTTGATACTGTTTGGCAAGAGCAGGGGTAAGATGGGCTTTGCGTGTGCGGACCGGCCCGCCGGCAACCGGGGCATCTTTAATGCGTGCCCAATCGCCGCATACCGGTCCGGGCAGGTCCATCGCGATGTACCGGTTGTAGTAAAACTCCGGACAGGCAACCGGCTGGTGCGGATGAAAGTAGCTGACTTTCAGGAAAAACGGCGATGTCGGATCACGGTGTTGCAGGAACCGCAGCGCGTTGTCGGTGACCCAGTTTGTAAAATGCAAACGTTCCGCCAGATGCCACGGTCCTCCGATCCAGCTATTGAGTGTCACCCCGTGCGCCTGAGCGGGCAGCGGTATCCCGCCGGCGTGCTGCTGGAGAAACTCACCGTAGTCGCCGATATCTTTCCCCTCATACGGGCCGTCCGACCAATCGATGCTGTCAAACCCGTACCGTTTTCGTTTAGGCCAGAGGTGCATCTTGCCGGCGCAATGGGTCTGGTAACCTGCCTCGCTAAGCAGCTGCGGTAATGTCGGGAATGAAAACTCTTTGTCAACGTTTCCGACCACGCCGTGTGACGACGGTTTCATTCCGGTCATCAGCGTTCGCCGCGCCGGCATACAGAGCGGACAGGCGCTGTAGGCCCGGCGGAACCAGACACCTTTTCCCCCGAGCTCATCGATGTGCGGTGTCTGTACCGGTGTTGACCCATCCAGACTCAAACAGTCACCACGCTGCTGGTCGGTAACAAATAAGACAATATTCGGACGATCGACATTAGGCTGGTTTCGCATTGTGATTGTCATATCGCGTACTACTTCCCATTGTTATAAAACGTATTCTTGTGCCGCTTCCATTGTGGGCAGGCATCTCCGGTTCAGGTATCCCGCGCGGAAATTATATAGTACATGAAACCGGTCTGATTTTCAAAATGAATTTTGATATTCCCATTTGTAAACTCCACACAATCATCGTACTCTCTCCCTCCGCTCTTCACACATCGATCCTATCTTCTTAAGTATCGAAACAGACCAAGCCAAGGAGGATTTTATGAAATCAAAGGCGCACATCAACTACTGGATCGATGTAATAATCGGGATCGCTTTTATTCTGTCCATAGTGTCCGGCTTACTCCTACTGGCCGTTCCGTCGGGCGGATACCAGGGAGGAAGAAATCCGGGGTACGGAACTTCCGTGGCGTTCCTCGACCATCATGCATGGTCACAGCTGCATACGTGGAGCAGCATTGCGATGGCCGGCGGAGTCCTCGGTCACCTGATCCTGCACTGGAACTGGCTCATATGCATGACGAAGAGACTTTTCCGCCGGAAGCAGGAGTGCGGAACCAAGGCGATGGCCTGTCCAAGCCTGACGGTGTAACGACGAAGGAAAGAACAAAGAAATCCAGGAGTGGTGCCCGCGCCCGCGGGCTTCCCCTGAACTGGAAGTAGCGCGGGTTCTCCGGGTGCGGGCTGATCGGCTTATCGTGATGGTACTTCATGGTCAAGTGCCCTTGAGTCGGCGTGAATCCAAAAACAGGTTATACTGTTCCCGGACTGTTTGACCGGGCCCCCGCCACGGGGAGGCTTTACGACGCCTGCCACGGGGGTCGGGATATACTAGTTTATCAAACGATCTTTAGAAGGAGTTCACGACCATGAGAACACCTCCAAACCCGATCAGCTTGCTTGAGTTCAAAGAACTGTTCGATCGCCCCTCCAACTGGGGGAAATGGGGTCCCGACGACCGTCTCGGCACGCTGAACTACATCACAGCGGAGAAGGTGCGCAGGGCCGCGGGCCTGGTACGGCGTGGACAATCGGTCTCACTGGCCATCCCGATAAACAAGCAGGCCGGTCCGGACAATCCCCGTCCTGCTCTCCATTACATGGTGCAGGGGTTTGACGTGAGTAATACTACCGACGCGCCCCGGTTTGCCATGGACTTCCTCGCCAGCGAGTGTCACGGCGACTGCCACACCCATATCGACGCGTTATGCCACGTGAGCTGGGATGGCAAATTGTACAACGGGAAGCCTGCGAGCACGCTAACCTCCAAGGGAGCCACCGCATACGATCTCACTTCCTACGCTCGCGGCATCGTGGGCCGGGGCGTGCTGCTGGATATCCCCCGGCTGCGGGGTGAGAAGTGGCTGGAGCCCGGGGAGGCGGTCACGGCGGAAGAACTGGAAGCGGCGGGAAAAGCTCAAGGAGTGCGTTTGGAGGAGGGAGACATCCTGCTGTTCCGCACCGGTCATCACCGCAGGCGGCTCGAGGTGGGGCCGTGGAACAACGGCTACGACGGCGAGGGCAAGGCCGGGCTTTATGCAACGGCGCTGCTGCTTCTCCATGATCGCAAGGTGGCGGCCTTTCTGCCCGACGGAGACGGAGAAACGGTTCCAAGCCGCGTCGAAGGTGTTTCCTCCCCGATCCATTTGCTTCAAATCGTGGCCATGGGCATGGCCTGCGCCGACAGTTGTCAGTTCGAGGAGCTTGTCGGGATCTGCGAACGGGAAAAGCGATGGGAGTTTCTGATCGTGGCGGCCCCGCTTCGTCTTCCAGGAGGCACGGGCTCGCTGTTTAATCCAATCGCTATTTTGTAAATGTCCGGGTTGAATCTTTTCACGGCGTACATGAGGTGAGTTTCATGGCGGATAGAAACATATCGGCAACGGTCCTGAAATCAGGCAATATCATCCACGATCCCGAACTGTGCCGCGGGTGCAGGATATGCGAAACAGCGTGCTCACTCCTCCACGAAGGGATCTGCGGATCCCATCTCTCGAGGATTCACGTGGTTCCCGATGACCTGGCTCTCCAGTTCCCCGGGTACGTGTGCAAACAGTGCGATTACCCGAGCTGTTATTACGCCTGTCCAAAGAAGGAGAAGGCACTCTGTATTGATGAATCAACAGGCGCCCGGTATATCGACGAGGGGGAATGCCTGCACTGCGGTTCCTGTGAGCAGGCGTGTCCATTCACACCGAGTCTCATCTGGGTTCGTAACGACACGCCGAAAAAAACATACTACAAGTGTGATTTGTGCAGAGGCAGGGAAGGAGGACCTCTCTGCGTGGAGGTGTGTCCCCGCGGAGCGTTGTCTTACCGGGCAGGAGGTGACCGCGCATGAGCGTAAATTACGGATGGATGGGCAGTATCGCACGGGTGGACCTGGAATCAGGGGAGATCAGATACGAAGAAACAGGTCGGTATGTTCCCGCGTATATCGGCGGCAAGGGTGTGGCGACCCGGATCGCCTGGGATGAGGTAACGCCGGGTACAGGTGCGTTCGATCCGGAAAACCCTCTCATGTTTATGGCGGGACCGATGACCGGTACGTTGGCACCCGCCTCGGGGAGGGGCTCGGTATGCGGGATTTCACCTCGAATATACCCGACACCCTGGTTCACTTACGGTACGATGGGCGGCGATTGGGCCGCCGAGATGAAATACGCCGGATTTGACGGTGTTGTCGTAAAGGGAAACGCGACTGGACCGGTATATCTTCTCATACACGACGGGAGCGTCGAGATTCGCGACGCTAAAGAACTCTGGGGATCCGACACCTTCGTTACCCAGCGCCGTTTGAAAGATATTCACGGGATGGGTACCCAGGTAATCTGCATAGGACCGGCCGGAGAAAACCGCGTTCTCTGGTCCACCATACAGCACCGTCTTTCGAACTCCATCGGTGACGCGGGACTTGGCGCCGTCATGGGTGCTAAAAACCTGAAGGCGATTGCGATACATGGAACGGGTGGCGTGAAAGTCGCGCGTCCTGAAGATTTTATCACCGCATGCCGTCAGGTATCGAAGATGATCAGAAACGGTCCGACCACCTACCCGTATCACACGGAACAAAGACGCGACCCCCCGATGACGCCTGATACCCAACAGTGCAGCCATGGCTGTCCCCTGGGCTGCGGTAAGCTTCACAAGAATATAGCGGCGGGATTCACCATCGGCAGCGGTATACGCAACATGATGTCCCACTGTGAGGACGATGTTTTTATAGACGGTTCGGCGACTACTAACTACCCGACGGAAGACATCAGGAATATATATCACGGTGACATGCGTACGCGTGAAACCAAACCCTTCGGTGAACCGATCGGGACGGAATTGCAGACCATCAGCGAAGGCCTCGGTCTGACGAGCTCCTTCCCAATCAACTATTATCCGTGGTTCTGGGTGTGCATCGAAAACGGCGTCACGGATATCGAAGGGTTCAAGATCGAGCCTGATGAACCCAGTTTCTGGTTCGACTTCATGGAGAACGTCGCATACAGGAGAGGCGCAATCGGTGAAATATTCGCGGGTGATATGCTTCGTGCCTGCGACCAGCTCGAACTCCCGCCCATCGTGAAAAAAGCCGCGCTTTTTCAATTTCCGATGTGGGGGCAGCCGTCCCACCGTCAGGGTAGGGCGTACGAATCCCAGCCCACCCCCCTCTGGATCAACACCATGCTCCACTGGGTCATCGATTCACGTGACCCTATGGCCTGCCATCACCAGTCCTCTTTCGTCGCCGGGTGGTTTCCCAAACACCATGAGGGGAAATGCGGAATTTCTGACCCGAACATGGATAAACTCCGGAAAACCTATGCCAAGGCATTCGGGACTTCAGCGGGAATCGAACCCGGGATGGAAAACATGGAAGAGAAGACGAGACTGGCCGTCTGGCAGGATAACCGGGCCCAGCTCAAAGACTCGCTCCTTCTCTGTGATTGGGTGTTTCCGGCAATCCTGCACAGCTTTCCCTCTCAAAAAGATTACCACGAGGCGGAGGATTTCTATGGCGACATCGATGCCGAGGCAAGAATGCTCGCGCCCCTCACCGGGCTCGAAATCTCCACCAAGGAATTGGATCAGGCGGGGGAGCGGATCAGAAACCTTGACCGGGCCATCCACATCAGGAACTACGGGAGATCGAAGGAAACCGATAAGACAGGGCAGTGGTACTACGAGTATCCGGAAAAGTCGGACGGCTCCACCCTTGATATGGAGGCGTTTGTCACCATTCTTGAGCTGTACTACCGTCAGAGGGGTTGGAATATTGAAACCGGGCGGCCTACCCGTGAAAAGCTGGTGGAGCTCGGTTTAGAGGAAATCGCTGACGCTCTCCCGGATACGCTGTCTTGAGGCCGGGGAATCGGGCGGGACATTTCCACGGCAGCCCTGCGGGCGCCGGGTCGGGCCAGGGCATACGGTGTCTCTAAACCGGGGGGTGAAAGGCTTGACCGAAGTTCTCTATGAGATTGGGAAAGAATACGACGTCAAGGTCAGTGCTATCTACCCTCGGATGCCCGTCACGACGCGGTCTAATCATTGTCTGGAAAGGACCGTCCTCTCCTTTCTTACCGCTATGGATGGTGAGCGGCGTCGAATGGGCGGCTATTTCTCTCTGCGTCTCGATCATGATAATTTCCGCCGCTATCGGAAAAGAGGAAACCGGAATTCAAGCTTTTCCTTTGTTTTCTCGGCCCTCGCCAACTATGCCTTTATTCTGTCTTCAGCCGCCACATCCACGGCAATCGCGGTCGGCAGCGGATGGGTCCCGGTGCGATTCATGGCAAAATACGGCTTGCTGATGCTTATACCTGTGGTGATGCTCTTCACCTTCATCGGTTATCCCATACGCGGCTATGATTTTCGGCGGCCGGTGAGGGCTGCTGATTACTGCATGTGAGCCAGCTTATCCCTTTGGCGGGCAATCCGGATTTCCCTCTCGTCGGCAAACCTTTTTATACCGGTGAAGATCGACTCCGGGTCGAGGTGTGCGTCTGAGATCACGTCACCTTCGGAGCCGCCGGTTAACCATTCGTTGTTCCAGTCGGAAAACATCGAATAGTCGTCGGTAAGCGGACCCACGTTGCTGAGGGGCCAGACCCGCCGGGTCCCGGTGCTGATCACCATCAGGTCACACAAGGCTTCCTGCGGTAATATCGAATCCTGGTACTCTTTGGGTTGACGAAGGAACAACTCCTCGCTGATGGCGGAAATCACTCTTACATTTATCCCTTGTTTTTCCAATCTGGGAAGGGTGTTCATCAGATTGGCCGTTGACGATGATCCCTGGACCAGCACATGGCCGTGCTTGGGTTTGCCGGGTTCAAAATCACGAATGAGATAAAACCCTTTAGCCGCGGCCTTGAGGTCCTTGTCGGCAAAGGTGCTCCGGTCGCGTACCGGAAAATCGGGTCGGGCAACCTCCAATACTATGATTCCCACCAGGGGATCCCGCGCCGCTATCTCCGCCGCCGCGAAATATGCCGGGGCGACGTCGTTGTAATCCCAGAAATTCAAGGTGATGACCTGACCTTTCGGGAAGAGTTTCCATACCTGGGGGGAGTAGATGCCGAAGTGGGTGCGGGCGTCCGCCGCCGTCTCCGGCCCCGAATGTCCGGCCAGGATGTGCAGGACCCCCACGCGGTAGGGATTGTTCTGGTTCTGCTGGCTCCACACGCGAGCCGGAAGGTACATAAGCGGAGTAAACGCCCCATACGTCCCGCTTAGTGCCCAAATTCCTACGTGCTTCTTGGGATTCAATGAGACCGATTGGCCAACGAGACCAATTGCGGTCAAGGCGTTTCCGGCTTCCTGAATCGCCGCCTTCAGACGCGTGCCGGAAGGGTTTGTTACAGGATCGTAGTGTCCCCAGATTGACCCTTTCTCGACATTGATGGATTCCGCTAAGTCGGCGGCGATGGTTACGAACCGATTCTCCGTCACGTAGTTCATCCACTTGATGATTTCCGAAATCGCCCGGCGAGCGCCGCGGCTGCCGCCCGGCTCCTCGAAGAGCTTTATAGATACCTCTTTCTCTTCCCCGGATACAGGATTGCGTGCCGTTACGGTCTGCGGTTCCACGGGCAGGTTTTTTACCGCCAGCCGCGGGTCTTGGAAGGGATCTGTATTCCGATCGATGCGTAACGGCATGTTATCGTCGATCGAGTCGCCGATGGTTATCAACCGGTCGGTCAACCAGTCGCCCAGGCCGTTCTGTTCCAGAATTGACATGGCTATGTCGATGTTGGTCTTGAATTGTATAAGCCGCTCCCGTGTATCGGTGACCGCGCCGTCCCGAATCCCCTCAAACTCAATGCCAAAACGTTTTTCGAAGGTGGTTGCCAAAGCCTGGAAATAATCTCCGTTCATCGGAAAGGCGTAGGGATGGCTGTGGTAGCCGACTACCTGCTTCCCGTAACCCGGGATGTTTCCGTTTTCGACTACCGGCCACCAGCCCTTTACCGTGTCGCCGATGGCGATCATCGGGCGCCGGTCCGCGGGATCACTGTTTTCCATCGCCTGCAACGCGGCAACTACCTGATCGAAGTCGTTGGCATTATCCAGGGTAAACACATTCCATCCATACGATGCCCACTGGTCCGCTATCTTGTATGCCTCGTACTGCGGCCCGATGATGCTGCCCAGCAATTCGTCGTCTATACCTGCGTTGTTGTAGGAGAGCAGTATTCTTAAGCGTTTGCCAACCTGCTGGGCCACTGCCTGGGTTTTCATTTCCTGGGCATGGCCGGAAGTCATAGCAAACTCACCTTCTATCCCCATGACTTTGAGGCCGTTCGGAGCGCCAACCATATCCCAAAACAGCGCCTTCCCGGCGGAGGTGGCAATCCCGATCCCTGAAGGTCCGCCGTTAACATCGTTGGTAACGTCGGTGGTTTCGGCATGTCCCGAGAGGGCCCGAATACCCCGGAGCTTTGCTTGGGCCATCAGCGGATGGTCTTCCAGTTTATTATCCCGGAGCAGTGATTTGAGGGCGCTTTCGGACCGTCTGAAACCCAGCGCATCGATAGGCAGCATGGCGATCTCCGGGTCGACCAGGTATTTATTATCACCGGTGGCAGCGTGTTTTTTGGCCATAGCCCCGCCCATGATCATCCACAGAGCGTAAGTCACCGGGGCGTTGTGCCCGCCGGCCAGCATGAACTTGTCGGTAAAAGGGTGTTTTGGCCGCCGGTAATCGAAGCGAAGTCCGCCCATTTCGGGACCTATCAAGTGGGAGGCCACCGTGTAATGGGTGTAGGCAAGAGGGCCGCCGAAGTGCCCGGTCTGGGCGTAATTCCCCATGAGCACTACGGTCATAACCGTCAAGAATCCGATATCTTCGAGGCGTTGCTTGTCATAATCTGGTAGTGATACATTGCTGCTGGTTGTTTTGGTGGAAATTTCCACCCTGTTGATCGTGGTGGTAGTACTGCTTTTGGATTTTGCCATAATTCGATGCTCCATTGTGGTTTATTGTAGAAATATAGTTTTTTTATATTTGATCACTGCAATAATATAAAAAACCAATATGGTAATAGTCAAATGAAACGGATCTCGAGCCGAGATACTACCGGCCGTTCGCGCAACAATGGACTTTCTCAAATCCAAAGGAGTAGAGAAGTTCATGGTGGGTGAGGGAACCGCGGGCCCGGAGGGAGATACGATGGGGGCTTTTGAGGATTATGGCTACTTTGCCCTGAAAGACGATTTCGATGTTGAGTTCCGTAACCTGAATGAAGACGAATGGGTTCCTTTCGAAATTCTCGACGAGAACTTGAATCCAACTACGGTACGTCTTGCCAGGACATACTTCCATTCATATGTAGTTTCAGTTGCACGCATGAAAACCCGAGTGCCGGCCTTGATAACTCTGGCAATCAAGAACATCGCGATCAGCTGCATCAACAACGACGATCGCCACGGTCCCGGACCCAATTGTTTCTCCCACGCTACCCGGCCAATTCGCTTGAATAGTTCCCGTATAATACAGGCCGTGCAGCCGTATTTGGCGGCGGTTGACGGTGCAATCGGGATGGAGGGAAGGGGACCCTATCGATGGAACTCCCGTAAACTCAGGCGTCGCTCTCGCCGGCAACGATTTCCTCTCCATCGATATAATCGGCGCGGAATTGATGGGTACCGACCCACGTATAGTCGGATACTTGTGGTATCTGATGCAGCTTACCGGATTCCAGCGGGATGATATCGAGGTAATCGGAGAGGACCCTGCCGGGTGTGTCACCAACTACGAGATGTTTGAGGAGTTTCCAGCCAAACTCGGTTGGTGGATTGAAAACTGGCGGGAGTATATAGACGCGGCATCCTTGAAAGAGACACCGCGGCCGACGGAGTGAACTTGTTCCATCAATATAGCCCGTTTGCTCTCGTCTAATTACTTGGTTATTTTAGTAGAATGAAAAATATGTTTCCGTGCGACCGAGCCTGTTGGAAATGAAAAAAATCCTTTTCCCCGGTCTGTTTCTGATAGCGGCGGTTTCCTGTTTCCCCAACGGGGGAGCCGCCGGGATGAACGGTGCGGTGGATCTCGCGACGATCGCCGATTTCAACCCCGATCTCGACTTTGCGCAGGTCGTCAAAGTAGAGGCACGCCTAGAATCCGACGGGAGCTGGAACTTTGCCGTTTCGGTCCGCCACAACGATGAAGGGTGGGATCACTATGCCGATCTCTGGGAAGTGGTGGATCCCGAATCGTCTCTCATCTACGGTCAGAGGGTCCTCGCCCATCCCCATGAAACCGAGCAGCCCTTTATTCGAAGCCAGGGGGGGATCGAGATTCCCGTCGATGCGGCCGCGGTCCTGGTGAGGGCGCGATGCACCGGTCACGGTTTTGGAGGAAAAGCGGTCCTGGTCGATCTTGGTGCGCCGGAAGGTGCCGATTTTATCGTTATCCGGTAGATTATCCACAGAGTTCGTTAAAAATAGTTGTAGAAAAATGCTGCGGTCTTGAAGTGACAACTCTTCTGCAAGATGTTATCATTCGTGACGACGGCCGCTACGTCGGCAGATTGAAAGAGGTCCCCGGCGTATTTAGTCAGGGCGCCGATTTGCCGGAGCTTGAAGAGAATGTTAAAGATGCGTATCAGTTGGTCGCCGCTGATCGCGACGATTTTATACCTGCGGCGACAATCCAGGAAAAAGATCTCTTCGTCCAGGTGTGAACAGAAACCAACTCATCAAAGAACTCGTTGCGTCGGGCTGCTGTTCGGTCATCTTTTCAGGAAGAGGACGCTGACCTTGACAAAATAAACGCTTTGCGTCGAAGATTTTGCTATCGTAAAGCGATACCGGTGCGACGAAAGAGGAGTGATACATGGCGGATGATCAGATCTTGCAGGAGCTGTTTGACATGGTGGACGAGGCGACGGATGAGCTGGTGGAGCTCCAGCAGGAGCTTGTGCGTATTCAAACTGTCAATACCGGGGCGCCGGAGAGTGGAAATGAAATCGAGATCTGCCGCCTATTGGAGAAGCGGTTCAACGCTGAAGGGATTGGCAATCTGACTTTGGAATCAGCCCCGGGGCGGGGTAATTTCATCGCCGGCATAGGCAACCAGGCCGCTCCGGTTCTGCTGTTTATGTCTCACACAGATGTCGTCCCGGTGGAGGATGAGAGCAAGTGGGATCATCCTCCGTTCAGCGGAGAAATCGTCGACGGCAAAGTGTGGGGGCGGGGGAGTGATGACTGTAAATCAGTTACCACCTCAGGCACTATGGCCATGTTTATTCTCAAACGCGCCGGAGTTTTGCTGAAGGGCAATCTGAAACTGGTTGCCGCCGCAGACGAAGAGTCCGGCGGGTTCTACGGTATCCAGTGGCTGGCCGCTCATCACCCTGACAAGATCCGGGCTGACTGGGCTGTAAATGAAGGCGGCGGCATGCCGCTCGAGACAGTCGATGGAGCGCAAGCCTATCTCTTTCCCGTTGGCGAAAAGGGCCGCATTGAAGTGCGTTTTTCCTTTTCCGGCCGCAGCGCCCATGGAGCGCATCCCTGGAGGGCGGACAACGCCTTGTACAAACTGGCTGAAGTGCTCAAACGGCTGCAAAGGTATCAAGACCACTGTGAAATCGATCTGAGTGTGCCGGTCTTTGCAAACCTGCGTCTCTTTGGCGCGGAAGGCGAGGCGACCCCGGGGAATGTCGATCGTTTGGTGGAAGATCTCGAGAAAACCAACTATAGCCTCGCACGCTCACTGAAGGGTATGTCACGGATTTCGATCACGCCGACGATTACGTCCGCCGGTATAAAATCCAACAGCATACCGGCCGCCGCCGCCCTGACTTGTGACGTACGCACGCTGCCCGGTCAGGACAATGACTACCTGCGCGGTGAACTGGATAAGCTGATTGACGGCATCGACGGCGTCAGCTATGAACTCGACGTTTGGGCAATCTCCAATTCATCACCCGCGGACTCACCTTTTGTCGAACTGATGAAACGCGCAACCGAGAAGGTATTGGAAAAGGATATTATCATGATCCCGGACCTGACCGTCGGCTTCACCGATTCGCGATGTGTGCGCCCCCTGGGTACCCATGCGTATGGTTTCTCCCCCGTAAGGCCGGAATCGGATACAGCCCACTCAGGCGTCCACGGTATCAACGAGGCCTTTGAAATATCGGACCTGGTGTTTCGTACTAAAGTGCAGGTTGCTTTGGCCTGTTTGACGTTGAAAGGCAGCCTGGGATAATACGGCTTGCAGGAAGATGTCGGGTGCCAAGGGACCGCTTTACCCGGGTGCGCATGGTGTCATGAACTCGAGGTTCAAGAGCCCCGAGGCTTTCCTCGTACCACCGGTTCATGGTCTCTTTCAGTCATCTATGCTGCCTCCCCAATATCCGGGCGGTCTGCCAGGCGCCCACGCATGTTCGCGGGCGGCATCCTCATTCAGTTCCGTCCCCCAGCCCGGGCGGTCAGGTATCACCACCGAACCGTTTTCGAACTGCGGCTTTTCGGTGACAAGGTCGTCCTTCCAGGGGACGTCGTCGATATCGATTTCGCAGATACGCACGTTGGGAACGAGGGCGCACAGGTGCATCGAATGGTGGGTCGAGAGATGGCTGTAGTAGTTATGCGGAGCGCAGTTGATCTCGAAGGTCTCCGCCATGTCCGCGATCTTCTTGGAAACGCTGTAACCGTTCCACGGCACATCGATCATGCACACGTCCATCGATCCCGCTTCGAAATACCTCCGGTAGTCCCGGGCCGTGTACAGATTCTCACCCGAGCAAATTGGCACACTTGTCGAATCCCGGATCATCCTCAAGCCTTCCGGTTCGTACATGTCGATCTCCACCCACATCATCCTGAACTCTTCCAAGGCCTTGCAGATGCGCCTGGCCGCTTCAACGCGAAAGTTGAAATTGAGGTCCAAAGCGATGTCCACGTCGGGCCCGACTGCGTCACGAAATGTGCCTATAAGAGTGCGGATGTGGTCGATGGTGGCGTTGTCAATCGTGCCGTTCGCCGTGCCCGCGCGTCCGCTCAATCCGCTCCGGAAATGACCCGCCGGGTCGCCCGGATAGATAATGTTGGTCTTGAGCGCGGTAAATCCGCGTTCAACTACTTCCTTGCCGAGGGCAGTGACGTCGTCCCACGTTTTGAGTGGCGGTGCCCCTATTAGCTTATAGTTCCCCGCCCGTGAAGTTCCGCAGTGGGACCAGTAGACCCGCTGGCGGCGGCGGATCGGGCCGCCGAACAGCTCGTAGACCGGCACCCCGAGCGCCTTGGCCTTGATGTCCCACAAAGCCAGCTCGATCCCGGCGATCGCGGTAGCTGCGATGCCTCCGGGATTTTGGATCGACATGCGATTCATGTCCCAATAGCGGGTTTCAACCGGCCTGGGATCTTTACCGATCAGGATTGTTTCAAACTCCTTGGCGGTGGACACCACGCTGTAGGGCATCCGTCCGTCGGAGCATTCGCCGTAACCGGTAATGCCCTCGTCTGTTCGCACCGCGATAAATGACCATGGACGCCAGCCTGCATCCACAACGAACGTGTCGATTCCGGTGATTTTCATTTTATTTATGCTCCCTGTCGCAGCTTATTAGAAAAAGTCGAGGATTAACGGTATCATGTTTTACACGCGTTCTCAACAACCGATTTGCTATCCGTACAGCCGCATCCTTCAGGTGCGGAGCCCCGTTTCATGGTCTCCGCCCTCGGGATTGACCTGTAAACACGCTTCCAGAACGTTGAAGACCGGATCACACCCTCCGTCTTCAAGAAATTCAGTCAGGTCCCCAGGGGATTGAAATTTCCGTCCAGCGATATCTCCGCAATGTTTCCCCTCTGCTTTTCGTTGAAACTCCTTTGATATATCCTTCAAAGGATCCATCCACCCGGTGCCAATATTCATACCTTGTAAATTGGATCGTACCAGCCCATGTTTGGGTTTGTTACGCTCTTCGAAGTACTTCACTGCTGCCGCAAAAAGCGTCGCGGCAAGCGTACCGCATACATTACCCGATAAGCCGACGCCGCCGGCAAACCCGGCCACAATGGCTGGGTCTTTGTGGTCTTTGATATCCAGCGTTTTTACTGCTTGGGAATATGCTTCCATGGCGCAATTCCTCTGCGGGTGATCTGGCTCATGCGGCTCGCCGGGAATGCTCTTATCAAGTGCTTCATGAAACGCAGGAGCAAACTCTATAATCCTATCTTGGCATTCCCCGATATTTCCCTTCATCATAAACACCGGGAGGCTCTATTTCTTTATAGAAGCCAGTTCTCCGCAATTGCTCCGCCCCACAAAACACCGCAAAATCCGTCAATTTCAGCCAATACTCCGCCATTGAGCGGGTCCGCGGCCTCCTCGAGGGTTTTCGCAGGTGTCTCGCGAGGTTGTCGAGAATCGTAAGCATCGTCTCCAGAATTCGTTCTTGATCTCTCGTTTAGATAACGTCTTTTCCATAGTTCCCCCATGTTCTTTGATGGGTATTTCAATTTTGATAGACGCAACTGGGATTTGCATGATTTTGGATGGATTAAAGTTTGCTCTAACCCCCATCACTTTTTGTCCATTCCCATGCTATGATGTCCTGTTTGGTTTATCATCGTTGAGACGGAGTAATGCATATAATTCATTGTAGAAAAACAACTTAGCCTTGCAGTGATTCTGGCACGGATTGTGCTTTTGAAGGGCATATCGGGTCGACAGGAGGATCACGATGAATAGCGGTATCGAAGCAAAAACAAAAACGCGTATATTTGGAATATTGTTTGCGGCCGTCTTTGCGGTTGAGCTGATCTTCTGCTTCACCGGTCCTTTTGCCTTTATCAACAAGCCGAGTTTAATGTTGTTTCCACCCTCTGCCGTTAGCCTCGATGACCGGGAGCTTCTCGAAGTAACGGAACTAATCGAGCGCGAGTTGGCATTGACGAACTCCTATTCGATCGTGAGTCACAAATTCATCGAAGAGTACTTTATCCGGACGGACCCCGATGAAAGCAGGACCAAAATTGCCGTCGACACCGAAAGCGAGGCGCTTGAAATCGCACAAGAGCTTGGGCTTGATCGCTACGCGGTGGCCACGGTGTCGAAATCACAGAATTCCTTTTGGCTATTTGTCTTTCTCAATGATTCGAGGGATGGAAAGACGATCAGGAACGCGATAATACAGGCGAGTTCTCTGGAAGAGGGCCTCGAGATTGGGAGCTCCGGCGGAGGCAGCGGCGACGGAGCCGGTGCGGCCCCGGGAGTCGACAGTATCGGGGTGCAACTGAAAATAGAGACGAGGGGAATCGGTTTCACTGACATACTCGTGCTCACCCTTTTGGCGATCCAATTTATAGTCGCTATTATTGCGCTTCTAGGACGGGACCCCGGTGTGTTTCTTGATGTTCTCTTGTCACTCGGAATAATCCTCTTTCTCTTTGCTTTTATCCACGCTCAAAGTGCGAATATGGATTACGTGCAGCGGTACATCGCCAACGGCGGCGCTCTAAAACAGGCGCAAAGCACCACGGAAGCGCGGTTGTACGCGTTTCTGCGCTACGGGCCGATCCTCATCATCGGATTAGCTTTTTACGTAGTTAAGGGAGTGTGGCACCCCGGGGCAGGGCAGATCCAAATCCGTAAATCGTGGCTCCACGGGTATATAAAGCCCTGGGCACTCCTTTGGACAGTGCTCTCAGCGCTTCTCTTCGCTCTCTCATTTCCTTCGTTTGCCCGGCTGGACGGGCTTTCGCCGCTCGCATGGGTCAGCCTCGTGCCGCTCTTTCTTGTCATGCTCTCAACAAGACCGACTGCGGCGGTACTCTACGGTGTCGTTTTCGGCACTATTCAGGCGCTTATCATTAATTACTGGCACGGGACCTACAACTATGTAACTCTCCACATGATAACCATCGCCTTTGTGGTGGAGTTCACCCTTTTTATGATCCCCTTTGTACTGGCGCTTCGGTTGAGCGGCAAGTGGGGTTTTCTTGTCGCCCCGGCGCTCTGGACGCTCTTCGAATATTTTAGATCGTCCGGGATTCTCGGCTACCCTTGGGGGCTTACCGGCGCCTCTCAGTACGGTTTTCTCCCTCTCATTCAAATCGCGTCGATTACCGGGGTGTGGGGAATCGGATTCGTCGTGCTGCTTGTGAACTCAGGTGTTGCCTGGAGTGTCACGGGGGCCGCCCTTGGCTGGCGGTGGCCGACGATTTCGAAGCGTTTCCTTTACAAGTTCCGCCTGTTCCGCGGGAATTTCTTGCGGACATACTATACCCGCCGACGGTTATCGCAGGCTTTTCCTCTCACCGTTTCGTTGGCTGTGTTCCTGATCTCGATAATTGGCGGAGCGGTAATCTTGAGCAACTTGCGAAACAGGCTCGATGAAGCCGGCGAAACGGCCACTGTCGTGCTGGTTCAACAGAATACCGACCCGAGAAAGCACGAGATCGAGAATAACACGGACAAACTCATCGAACTTACTGATATGGCCCTCGCCGAGCTTGCCGGACGGGGCGAACGGGCCGATCTTATCGCCTGGCCGGAAGGCGGTTTCAGGCTTGATCTCAGGTACTGGAGTGAGCGAAGAAACAAGGGCGCCTCCTGGGGCGGGATGGTTGATGATTTCCTTACTTATCAGAAGGGGTTGGGCACCTGGCTCGTCACCGGAACTCAGGATCATAAGGATATCGTGTATCGTGACGGCTCCACGGAGAGACTTGATTATAATTCATCGGTCTTTCTCGACCCGGAGGGCGAGATCAGCGCGTTCTATCACAAGATACGATTGGTCCCGTTTTCGGAGCATTTTCCCCTGGATAAGGAAAAGTACAGCGGCTTGTATGAGATGTTTCAGGAGTACGACATTTCAAACTGGACTATGGGAGGTGAGCGAAGGGTCTTCCAGGCGGGCAATATGCGTATAGCCACACCTATCTGCTTTGAGGACGTGTTCCCCGACCACGTGCGGCTGTTTGTGGCGAACGACGTCGATATCATTCTCAATATGAGTAACGATTACTGGTCGCTCTCTCCGGTTGAGGGCAGACAGCACGGCGTATTTTCACTTTTCCGTGCGGTTGAAAATCAGCGACCGGTTTTACGTTCAACCTGCTCGGGATACACGGTCTCTATCTCGGCGGCCGGCGAGATTCAGCCCGGCGCACCTGAGCCTTATACCGAAGGTTACGCCATCGCTCGGGTGGCGCTGCCTAAGCAAGGGTATACGTTCTACACGAGGTTTGGAGACTGGTTTCCCCGCGCGTGTGGTATCGTTGCTCTTTTCTTTGTCGTGATTTACAGCGTCATCCGGCTGGTAAACCACCTGCGCCGGCGATTGAGCCGGGTAATAGAAGAGGGAAGGTCCGAGGTAAATGAAGGGTTATAGGTATGAACGGAGCCGTTGCCCTTTAGCTGAATGGCGCAATTTTATAAGAGCGCGACGCTCTATCTGTCTGATCCTCTCTTTCGTAAGCTCATACTTCTGCCCGACCTCCTCGAGCGATTTTGGCCTGTTGCCGTCAAGCCCAAAACGGTCTTTTAAGATTTCCGCCTCACGGGGAGCGAGGCCGGTGAAGAGTGAGTCGATCTCATCCCTAAGGCATTCGGCGCAGACGGCGTCATCGATGCTCATTTGCCGTTTGTCCTGAACGGATTCACATAAAGGGGTTTCGCCTTTACCGCTGTCGGCCGGTGTATCGAGCGACACGATCTGCTGGGAGAAGGCGAGTAGTTCATTCATACCGCGCGTATCTTCGTGCAGTTGCTCCGCCAGATACGCCACGTCCGGTTCGTGCCCTTTTTCCTTGAATCTATCGTAGCGGAGCCGGTCTAAAAGCGCGAGCTGTTTTACTTTGTATGACGGGAGCCGGATGGTACGACCGTATTGGATTATCGCTCTGAGCATAGCCTGACGGATCCACCAGACCGCGTAAGAAAGAAAATGATAGCCTTTCTCCGGATCGAAACGCGCGACCGCCTTGATGAGTCCGATGCAGCCTTCATCGATGAGATCTTCCACGGGTATGCCGGAATACGCGTACTTTCGTGCCAACCGTACGACGAAACGCAGATTGGCGCTGATGAGGTGATTCTGGGCCTCCGTATCCCCTGAAGCGGCTTTCCGGGCGCAATCGAGCTCTTCTTCCCGTGTGAGAATACGGATCGTTTTTAGTTCATGTGAAAACGACGACAGGGCCATACCTGTTATAAGTATAGTTGCCTTTGGCGCTGAGTGCCATTATCGGCCGCGGGACTTTTTTTTAGGCTTGCTGAAGCATCTGCCGGGGGACGGCTTTCATATAGAGTATCTTACTTTTTTGGAGGTTATCCGTGAAAAAGCTTGTACTAACACTGCTATTGATTTTTGCTCTTGTGTCCGTCTCACTGTATGCAGACCGTGTAAAGCCGCCATTCGATATTGGAGGGAAAAGACTGACCGAGTTCGAAATGCGGCGGGTTTCCGGCAGACTTATCATCCTCGATATCGACATAAGTTATGATATCGAAAAGTTCGATTACGGGCAGACACCATACGACCCGTACAAGGAGCACTGTGATGTCATCGCCCAAAACCAGGCTGCCGACCTGGGGCTCGACACCCGCGACCAATCCGGATCCTTCCGCGACTATAACGAAACGATGGTGGAGGAGATTTATGAGGGGTATCCGCAAAACAGATCGAGCGAACCAGAGAAGGGCACCTCGGGATACTACTTCACATCCTCAGGCGGCGGGAAAGAACACATGGGCACATATTCGAGAAGTGCCGGATCGAATACTTACACACGCAACATGAATTGGTCATTCCAGAATACAGAGAGGTCTGTTTCCGTGCCTGTCAGCTACAAACCGACCGGAGCGTTTTTGCAAGTCTTCGTTGCACTTCCGAGATTGCCGTACTTCAAGCGATATCACAGGTGAGGGCTTTTGCATGTTGATACAGATTATCGCCCCCGCCGCTCAAAGCGGCGGGGGTAATCCCTTTGCATTTTATAGATTTTCAAAGCGGGTCATGAATGTTATTTTCATCTGCCTGTTTTTTGCCGTCTCTGCTCTCTTCGACCTCGCTGCGCACGATCTTGTCGCAGTGACTGAATCTGGAAAAACATTTGTAATCGATCAGGTGGAAGAAGAAATAGAAGCGCTCGTAGTCACCCTTCGGAACAGCGGGATAACTATGGCGGACCCGATCGTCCATATTACCGGCTTTGGCGACCTCACAAGGCTCCGCGATCTCCGGTTCTACCAAGTGCCGCAGATAGCGTCGTTCGATTTCTTGAGTGAATGCGCTACCGTGGAGCGGCTGGTGATCAGTTTCGCCAGGGTCAGAAATATGAATTTCCTTGAGGCCATGGGAAAACTCGAACTGCTCCATTTCGAGTTCTGTGGTGATTGGGAAAGCGGACACTGGCTGCCATTCCTTGCCGAACCGCTGGATCTCGCCGCAAACAAACACCTCGAATATCTTGCGTTTCGTATCTGCGATCTCAAACGGGTGCCTGTAATTGTCAACGTTCCTGAGACTCTCCGGGTTTTGGATCTTTCGTACAACGCAATTGATTTAGATGATAGGGACATCTCAGCCCTCGAGGCTCTACAGCGGGTAGAGCGGATTTTCATCAACGGGAACAAAGTTACCGGGCCGGTTCTCGCGGCAAATAAAAATATCGTGTTCGAGAACTCGGACGGACTCCTTTCGGAATACTTGGGCGAATGAGCTTAGCGCTCTGCGTTTGGGCTTTGGCTCTGGTTGGAAAGATCACTCCGTTAGAAGAAATCAGATTTACATCGGTATTTGAGCAGCGTTACGACTATTCATGCGGAATTGCGTCGATTTCAAGTCTCGTATCGATCTATTGGGGATTCGAAACAAATGAAGATGAGTTAATCGACTTGCTTCTTGGTTCAAATGAACCGGGATGGAACGGGAGCATCACTATGCACGATCTGCTGCGTATTTTAGAGCGCCTTGATTTCATCGCTGGAGGATTCAGATTGACCTACGATCAGCTCGTGCAGGCGGCTTCCATGTATGGTCCGCTCATAGTCCACCTAAAAGAAGGGGAGGGCCACTTCGCGCTTTTCCTCGGTGAAGCCGACGGCTTCACCGTCCTGGCAGATCCCTCGCGGGGCTGTATATCGGGTCCGATGGATGAATTTCTGGATATCTGGTCGGGCGTCGCTCTCGCCGTTTATCATCCTGCCGGCACACTCGATATAAACGCGATTGCAGGTGCGCTAAGAAGCACCGCCGGCCGGGTCGACATGCTCCGTTTCTGGTCGTCCCGACGATGAAGTATCGCGCTTCCCTGCTTCTGTGCCTATGCGTCGTCATGCACACCGTCGTCTGTGCAACGGCGTGCGCATCCGCGGGTGCAACTACAAGCGCCGCGGTGGATGAAGCCCCTGAACCCGAAAGAAATCGGGTTACTGTAGAAAAAAAGCCGGGATTGGCGCTTTCCGCCAGTACAACCGTGGATATCCTCGATGGCGAGATTGGCAGGGAACTATGGCGGGTCAATTTCCAACCGGCTCTTGCGGCGGAGCTCTCCTTTGCCGGGGGTTTGTCAGCAGGGGTTACCCTTCCTTTTGCAATTGAAGCCGGCTACCCTTTTTATGGGGCCGGCTCGTTTGAGGGGAACATCGGTCCCCCGCGAATAAGAATAGATTTCACCGGTTCTTCCTCCGCTGTTTATTACCGTTTTGGCGTGAGTTTTACACTCGCGGGTACTTCCGGGATTTCAGCCCGGGGTGCTGAAGCCGTCCCGGCTGCCGGCGGTTCGGTGAGTGTCGCGTGTATACGAGACCCGTTGGCTCTCAAGTTTGAAGCAGACGCTGAAGTTGCGCCCGCCCCGATTGGCGGGAAATGGGGCTTTCGCGGTGCCGGCGGGGCCGCGGGCGTACTTGCGGTATTGAATGAAGTAATATCTTTAGAGCTCGGAGTAATTGTCAACCTACAAATGAATGCGATTGGCGGCGCACCACCGCCTTCGGTAATCGGCAGGACAGGTTTGTACGCCCGGATGAATTCTTTCGTCGCTTCACTGTTTGTAAATCAAAATTTATGGAATCCGACCTATCCCGCATCGGTCAGCGCCGGGATTGGTATCTCCTGGGGGACTCAATGAGAGCTCTGTTACTCCTCGTGGTGGTGTGGTTGATCGCCTGTTCCCCCGGGACGGCGTTTTATCCGGATGTGACGGTCACCGTGGAGAATTTTGCCGAATACGGTGATGAATACGGGAGAATCGGCCGCATAGTTCTCGCGGTGTACAACCGGACGGAGATACCCGTCTACTCGACCGCCCTCTCCCTCGAGCTCGAAACCGACAGCCGTCACTATTACGTCACCGTACATGACGACCACGGTATCCCTCCTGCCATGAAGATCTTTATCGTCGTTGAGTTTATCTACATTTCACCTGACGAACGGGCGAGTATTACCGGTGTTACCGTCACTGACTCTTTTTTCATGTAGCTGCCGTACAGAAATATCGGGCTTAGCCGCAAGCGGCAATTTGCCGGACCTTGGGCACCACTCGTAAAATGATGTTTGTTATCGACTTAATCACGCAATCTGCCGATATTAGTAGTGGAAGCAGCGAAAATATGTCTGACGAAAACAAAAGACTCAAGCAGATTATCAGTATCGATGCCGATTTAAATAAAATACAAGACCTGGACATTCTTCTCGAACGGATACTCAAGGAATCGAGGAGCGCCGTTCGCGCCGACGCGGGCACGATTTATATCCGCAACGATAAAAAGCTCGACTTCAAGTACGCTCAGAATGATACGAAGCAAAAAACGCTTCCCCCCGGGAAAAAACTGATCTATTCTTTTTTTAGCGTGGATATCAACAAGAACTCGATATCCGGGTATGTCGCGGCTACCGGAAAGACTCTCAACATTCCTGACATGTACGCAATTAACAAGGATGCGCCGTACAGTTTTGATCCTTCCTACGACAAGATAACAAAGTACAAGACTGTCTCAACGTTGACATTTCCGCTCCGTACGAACACGGGTAACACCCTCGGGGTGCTTCAGTTGATCAATCCGAAGGACGAATCGGGCA